>Ga0256845_1000294_pt1 | contig 47749 bp, 64 predicted proteins | sample RiftiametaG_FD_189101 | JGI IMG/M metagenome (GOLD analysis project Ga0256845, IMG submission 189101) | Tube worm associated microbial communities from hydrothermal vent at the East Pacific Rise, Pacific Ocean - Riftia | ecosystem: Host-associated > Annelida > Integument > Unclassified ...
GACATTTTGACATCCTCAGCTTGATTTTTGATTGAAAAACAGGTAATTAGTTTAGTAAACTAAACCTCGTCTGCGATAGTCTTCCTCTTCAACCGCAGATAATGAGACTTTATTTCCAACAGCTTTATCTTTTCCATCAGAAAACAAAAACGGAGATTTAACTACGCACTGTTTTTTACCTTTAGAAGGCTTCTGTTTTTCAGCAGTAATTTTTGGTTCACCAGAATTTACCGTTGGGGCTTTTGTATCAGTCATGATGTTTTCTCCTGTTTTTCAACAATATAGTATAAGCAATCTTCAGGAACAGACAACCATTTCTCCCCATCCGGTGCTTCGGGTAATTCAGTACCAATTTTCCCAACAGGTAAGCGAACATGCATTCCTGTTTTAAGTACTGACGTTTTTATATCTCCGTTAGGATGATAACTGTAAACAGGAGGGATCATTACTTCAGCAATTGTTGAGTCAGCAACATGTGCATCAGGTATTACAATGAGCCCTTCTTTATTTTCTTTTTTCTCTAGGATCCTAACTATTACATTATTTCCAAGGGGGGTTATTTTAAACATTAATTCCATTCCTCTACATAGTTAACCGTGATGGTCATTTCAAAATAAGCATACTGACTGGTAGTTTTAGGAAGAGCGTATTCACAATCCCCAATAATAACGCTTTCTGCTTTCGTTTTTTCTTCAGACCAATTTATTGTCGCTGCTCTGCGAACATCATTGACTAAAGAGTTTAAATTTTTATTTACAAGTTTTCGTTTTCGAGCATCGATTGCTCCAACCACTTTAAACACTCGACCTATCTTAGCTATTTTTCCAGTACGTCCCTGTTCGACTTTATCCATAACCGGTTCAAAAGCTATACAGGGAAATTTAATATCGTTGTTTTGATCAAGCAAATCATTAGCATAATGAACCATGTAACCGGACAGAACGGTTGTATTATTCAGATAACCGTTAATAACAGAAATTGACTCAAGAGCAGGTTGAAAAGTCTCTTCGATTATTTCATCAATCTTAGGCACGATCTAATCTCCGATAATCTTTTAAAAATTCTCTACGCATAAAAGACGTTACCGCTGGTTGGATCTCTTCACGAGTAGAAAGAAACAACTGAGTAGGACTTCTAGAACTTAAAGGTGTCCTACCATACGGTTTCATTTTGGCTCTATTTTGAAGCCTAGCCGTCCTTTTGGTTTTTCCTGACGTTGATCCTTGACCAGAACTTAAACCCTCAAGAGCTGCATCGTAAGCAGCTTTATTTGTGATTGAGATTGCTTGACTACCAGAACTCCTCAATCTCATTAATCTAGCCCCTTTAATGTCCTTGTAACCTTCCCGGGCATTGATCGCCACTTTGAACCCTTCTTTCGTTTTGATATGTGGAAACCGAGCCAAAAGGACTTGTCTATCGCTTGTTCCAACAACTCCGCGCAAATTTCCTACCTTAGCTCGCCCTATCCTTCGAATTTTCTTGCGAAGATAAGTTGGTTGAAGATTTACTTCTTTAGTGATTTGGTCAATTGATTCTCTAATAGCAAACGTTACTGATTTGTTGATTGCAAGAACTGCCGCTTTATCAACTGTTGATGATTTCTTTTTTAACTTAGCAGAAAGTTTACCAAGATTTTCAATTTTATAGACGGCCATTTCCAACCTCGATAATATCAACATAAAATTTAGCAGACGTTTGTTTTGTTATCATAATCACGCGCCACTCGATACCCGTTTCAGTATCAGTAAACGTTTCTTGATTGTTCACTTCACAAAGTTCTGATTTTAAAATGCTTGCTGTACATTGATAACCAGCAATCATTCCAAAATCATCTCTAACAATTTGATTTCTTTTTACGATTATTGTTGCTTCAATTATTTCACCTTCTTCAGTGATGTAATAGCAAAGCGAGCCAAGAAGGTCAGAGACCGACTTAGCTGCTGTGCTCATTAGGTTTGCGAAATTAGACATTAATTACTTAGTCTAACTTCACAGGTTGTATCACCGTTAATTTGCGCTTTGGTGAAATGTCCCATTGCTGTAGCGGCTGCTGAGCTAGTACTAACATTAGTTGTCCCATTAACCAAGTATGCAATATCGCCTTCAGCAGGAGCGTTAGCCGTTACTTTAGTGAATTCGAAAACACCAACAAGTTCAAGTTCAACTTTTTCACCAATAGCAGCGTCAGTACTAGCAACACCAATTAAAGCACCGTGCAAGTGTGGTTCACCTGAAGCCATAACTGCCGCAGCAATTATTGTCAGTTTGTTACCGTCTTGAATATAATTTTTCATGATATTTAACCTCGAAATAATTAAAAATAAAAATTATTAGCCGCTAGATTAGTAACGACTAATAAAAAGATTAAGCAGCGCCAGTCGCTTTTGAAATACCTTTACTATCATTCATCCCTGCTCCAAAATCCTTGCGGACTTTAACTTGCATACCGTCAACATCAATAGAATTAACAACTTCTACCATCATGTTTTCTTCACCTGCTAAATAAGCATACTCGAAAGTATCAATTATTCTAGAACTTGTGAAAGCAAGATATGCAGAAGTAGAAACCGCAGCAAGACGTGGTTCAATTCTGAAGGAAAGCTTATTGATGAAACTGTTGGTATCAATTGATTTTGCTGCAACGAAGTTATTCTGAAGAAGTTTTTCAGCCGTGGTTTCTAAATCCGCAGGAATAACGAGTTGATTGAACGCAACGTCCATATAGTTACCATCTAAAGTTTTTTGTTGGCGACCTAACAACCGTAAAGCAGATAACGCAGATTCAGACATCGCAGAACCTGCGTCTAACAAGTTTCCGTGATCAACGTGAAATAACGCTTTACCATCGTTCATTAATGTAGGATTAGCAGCACCAATAAAGAAATCATATCCTAGAATTAATCCCCAAACGATATTTGATTCCAAACGAGAACCGGCGGCCCCAAACATCATAGGCATTCTATCAAGGGCGCCCATGTCGTCATTGACTAACATTTGACGAGAGAAACCAATCTTGCGTGCAAATGTTCCCAAACCATACTTCTCTTTTCCTTCTGAGAATGTACCCGCTTTGTATTCACCATTTTCACCAAGGGGTAAAAGGTTAGGTGCATCACCAAGCGTATAAGTATGACGTTCTCTGAAGTCATTATGTGTAGTTCTACGTCCCAAATCCCTAAAGGTTTGAGGCGTTTCAACATAACCAACATTCAAGTTTTTGTTCATTACATTTTCAAGAATCAAAGGAAAGTCTGAACCTGTATGTAACGCGCGAGAAGCAAGTTTCATGGGTGAAGCACCTAGCAAATTTCTTTGACCTGAATTACCTGCGAACATTTGTCCGATTTGTAAAAGAGGCTGTGCATGATATTTTCTAACCGCATCCGTTAGTTCGACTGTATCATCACCGCTACGATACATCAGAGCCTTTACAGCCGCATCAATTTCGTTTTGTTTCGCATCAGAACGATTATCAGAATTCAAATCAACACCTTGACTTGATATGATAAATTCACTGTCAGCATTTGCCATTTCAGCAAGCAAAAGCTCGCGGAATTGATCAACATTTTTACCATCAGCAAAAGCTTTATCGGCAAAATCACGGGTAAGACCCGCCGTAGCACATGCGGCGACCATGATAGGGAGAGCTTGGCGCGTTTGTTGTGCAATTAATGCAGCATCAACAGGCGTGCCTTCTTCGCGAGACTGCTCCGCAGGTGCCGCAGGTGCCGCAGGAGCAGCAGGAGCAATTTCAAGCCTTACAACTGGGGCAGCCGTTTCAACAGTAGCCGCAGGTGCAGTGACAGTACTGTCACGTAACTGGGTTAAGTTTGTAAGCTCAATTTCATCTTCAGCGCTTCGGGTAGCTGAACCTTGTAAAAATGCAAGCCTAGCTAGTTGTTGCTTATTCATATTAGTTTCCTCAATTTCAACCGAGTAGGTTGGTTCATTTTCACGTTGTTCAGCGCGAACACCGTTTGTAGTCTCAAAACTTACTGGGACAAAGCTAAGTTCCGTTGGTTCCCAGTCTACAGCCAAGTAAGTTGGGAGTTTATCGTCTTCGCCTCTTGACTTCAGATACTTATGCACCTTATAGCCTAATGAGACATGACGCAAGATACCACTGGCAATTTTCTTAAATCTACTATCGGACATTTCATCTTCAGCAAATCTAACAGTGCCAATAAGCTCTCCGTTTTCAAAACGATAATCTTCAGTGATACCAAAAACACTATCAATACCGCTATAAGTCATATGTGAATCTAAAACTGAAAGTCCTTTATTGAGACGATCAGTTCTAACAGCAATAGCGTCAACCGCTAGTTCTTCGATGTATTCGGTCCCTTGATGCCAATCAATTCGTCTACCTCCTTCCCCTGTAGTAAAACTTACTTCAACCGTTCTGGCCTTAAGATCTACAGTCTCAGGAATAAAATTTCCTGAAAGATTTTTCTTTTTCATGGTATGTTTTCGTACTAATGGACGCATTTCATCCTCCTTAAATTAAGCTATAATAGCCTGTTCACGAACCAAGATTTTCAATCGTTTCTCTTTGCTATAAGCAGGAACTAATTGATCGTTTGATAATTGGACAACCCAATCTACAGTCGTGTATTTTTGATCAACACCAACGGTTATCGCCAACGTATCAGCAGGAGAAAGACTTATAATGAAAGTCAACCCATCCTCAGACTTTACGTTTTCAATTCTAGACGCAATAATTTCTACTCCACTAGAATCAACTAGCATCGTCCGACAAATCCAATCAGAAGAAATTGTTTCCGTTGGTTCTTTAAGATTGGGCCGAACAGATACCAAATCGGAACTATCACCACGAAATAAACTGATCGGCTTATTCATTTTCTTTTTACTCTACAGAATCGAATTTAAATTTAAGTGACATAACCAAGGATGCTTTAGCCGCCGTAGCTGGGTCAATAACTGCACGGATCCAAAATGACTTGAAGGAGTTAGCAGGAAGATCGCCTATAATTAAATTATCGTCAACATCTTCTGCGTCAGCTTCAGAGAAAAAAGTAACGCCTGCTGGCGCTGTGTTTTCATTAGCAATTGTTGGTTCAACAGCATCTATTGCCGCAGATCCTAAACCAAGTGACAAAATCGCACCTGCATGAACAGTAATGCTGTCAATAAAAACCTCTAAACCTTGAGCAACAGGATTTCCAACATCAACAGTTTCGTTTCTAACATAAACACATGCATAAAAAGTACCTCCTGCTGACGTTTCTGCACCCGAAAAAACATTAAATAAATTATCAGCGACTCCACTAACAGATCCAACACCCGTTATCGCGCCACCTAAATTATTAGTCGTTTTATAAACACTTACTTCACTTGCTAAAACACCCATTTTCTTAACCCTCTTGTTAAATAATAATTGTTTCCACTTTATCCGACGAAAAATCAACAGCAGTACTGACGCCAATTAAATAATGTTGAGGAATTACAGTAATATCCCCCATCGAAATAACAAAGTCAAAGTTTTTATCAATCCAACCAAGCATTTCTAATGTTATAATATAATCTTTCGTTACCTCATCTAATAAGTTAAAGACAACATTAAAATCGACGGTATGTTCTTCTAATAAATTTAAGTTGAAATCAAAGTTTTTCTGAATTAACTCACGTAAATTTAAGGTTACAGAATAATCAGTATTCTTACTATCTAATAACGCTAAATTAACATTATAATCAGTATTTATTTGTTCTAAAAGATTTAAGGTTACAGAATAATCAGTATTCTTACTATCTAATAACGCTAAATTAACATTATAATCAGTAGTAATTGTATCTGTAGACGCTGAGGTTTGAGGCCAACTAACAACTTCAAAATCTACTATAGTCGTTTGACCATTGTCAGATTGTTTGATTCTTACGGTGCTATCATCTAAAATAGCAAAACTTACGAAGCCTCTTGGGAAAGCGGTGCCAGACCCAGTACTATCCGCGCCTAATCCATTTAGTGAAGCATTGTTCAGTTGACCTAAAGTAGTTATGGAGATGTCCATAACTTCTTCTTCACCGGCACCAGACATTGTAGTTCCGGTTACTCTTTGAACAATCATAGCTTCTTCGCCGCTTGCAGAATTTTCTACAATGTACGTCTGGCAACTTTTCTCGTTACTTAAGTTATTGGTTTGTGCATCTACGGCTAACTGTGTTGTAGAGGTTAGCCAAGTTCTGAAGGACACATCATCAAGACCTTGCTGACCATTAGCATTGGTACATCTAGTTTGGGTGTGTATGAACGTTTTAGTCAAGTCTGCTACAGGATTAGTGAGGGTGAAGGGTGTATCCGCTAGGGTATAATTTTCGCTATTTACAGTCCAATTTATTCCTACATATTCAACAATGGCGTAGCTGGAATTAGTATCGAATTGCCCTCTAGACGTGGCTGTGAGGGTACTTCCAGCAATAGTTAACGTAGACATTCCAACATGGACTAACGATTTGAAACCATAGTCTGTACCACTACCCGTTAAGTAAGGCACTACATCGTTTGTGTCTACTATGCCTGAAACCACAGTGCTTGCTGTTGTTGCTACACCTGCTGCTGTTAATACGCCAGTTTCTCTTACAATTATCTCATTATTACCGCCGGAGACACCAATATATGCAACAATTTGAAAATCCACCCGCGTAGAACCAAGTGTGCCTACGCGGGTTATTACTATAGATCCTGCTGTTTGAGACGATATCCATGCAGTAAAATTTTGTGCTTTTTGGTTTGCCTTACCGGATGAGATATCTCCCATGCCAGTATGATTGTTATTTGATATCTCAGCAAACCAACCATTAGCTGGGCCTGTCGGTAATGTATAGTCAACTCCCTCAGTTAGTGTAACCGAGGTATTGCCTGCACTTATGACAGCCGTTACACTAACTGTTTGAAAATCAACAGCCATATTTTAACCTCGTTCTGACCCTATAATTTCAGTAAGAATTTCAGCACGAAGCTGTTCTTTTAAATTTAAAAGATATTCTTCATTTTTGATTTTTTCTTTTCTATGATTTGCAATATAAAAACCTACTGCAAAAAGTAACGAGGTTAGCGAAATACATATTCCGATCAGCGGAGCATATTGGTTTATTGTTGCGAGAGTGCCCGTTGCGACGGTAACCCCTGCTGCTCCACTTACTGTAACGGATGCTACTGTATCTTTCATTTTGCAAACTCCTAGATTAAAGTTTAGGTTTATTTTTTCTTAAAATTTTCTTTTTCTTCTTCTTCAGAGCCTTGCTTTGGTTTTGCCTTAACACTTTCTGCGTTTGAACTTGCTGCATCATCAACATTTAACTGATTCCCCGCTGAAGAAAATTGATCTGGACGAATATCAAGTGCTAAATCTCCCATAACTTTTTTATCCTCTTCCCATTCAGAAACAACTTTTTCTAAACGTTCTCCTAAAATTTTACAAGCTTTTCTAGGACTCATCATTCCGTGACGAACTTTAGCCATTAACACTTTGAATTCTTCTCCCGGATTAACAGACGTTCGTGGCGGAAACGTCCAATCAAATTTCATTTTCTTAGTATTACTTTTGATTGAATGAATATCGTTGAACCATCTTGCAATCAAATCAAACTTAGGTTTCAAAGTGTGGTATTGAATAGTATCTAACTCTTGATAAAACTCATTTTTACCCATGCGACCAGAAGCAAAATTGACTTGTGAATAATCGCCTGTTAATTGTTCATAAGTGATGCCTGAACCTACCGCAATATCTCTTTTCAAACCTATATCAAACGCCGTTGAATTATCCGCCTTAGGCGGTGTGACAGTGTACGCCTTTGTTCCAGCCTTGACATGCTCAATCATGGCAGGCTCGATAGTATCAGGAGTTGTACTTGTGCCTTTCGTATTAGGGTTAGTCGTTGTTGCTCCTTCGGCTCCTTCAAAAATTAAAGCAAAGCAAGCTGCGATTTGTTGTTGCAATAGTTTTGCGTCCTTATATGTATCATAATTATGCAGAGTTGTTGCGTTAGAATGAAGAAACGTAATGCCCAAATGTTGACCTGCTCTTTTCTTTCTAAAAATATGAATTATATTACGTGCTTTATGGAATTTAGATTTAGGAGGTTTACCCAGTTTAGTGTTGGTGGGTTCAGTAAGAAACCAGTATCCTAAAATTTGCCCTTGGTTAGAATATTTTATACCATCAATAGTAGTATCGCTTTCACCTATACTAGACTTGCTTTTATCAAGATAATCCTGCTCAATAGTTTGTAGTTGTAAAGGGAAGTTTAAATGCTTCGCTCTGTTAACGTGACGACGAATAAAAACACCGCCAGATTCAGCAACAGTATGCATCCACAACCATTGCAATCCACCTAAATTATTGTGGCCTTCAAAATCGCAGTCAGTAGAGTCTGCCCATGTATCCCAATCAGTGTTAAATTTTTCAGCATCAGCTTTCGCTTCAAAGTTGTAAGCTTCTAAAGAAACTTCACGACCAACCGCATTATTTGCCCAGATCGAAGGAATACGATTGGCTAAAGGATTATTACGAGTTAATTCACGTCCTGCATTCGCTAATTTATCAACCGCTTTCGAAGCTTCTTGAGCGGCAGACGTATTTGGTCTCCACCACGCCCCGTTTCTTCTACCCGAAGTTGCCGCGTCATATTCGCGCTTATTGGTTGTGCCTAAAGCAACAGCTAAAGCCATTCGTTCTTGAGCGCGTTCACGTCCGGCTTTCGGGTTAACAATTTCGATAACTACATCGATAGGATTTCGCATTAGTTGTACCCTTTAGAAGTGGACACTAAACGAGTACCTAAACCGTTAGCATTGGCTATATCAATTTTAGCTTCACGAATTGCAACTCTCATATCTCTCATTGAATTAAATTTCAACCAAGTGTCGTCTTCTCTAACTTCTAGAATTCCGCTTGAGTAAGCCGCTTCCAACTTATCTAATTGTTGTTGATTCATTGCTTCCTCTTTATCCAGTTTGATCGTCTTTGAACACCAGTTTTACGAGCTTCAGGAACTTGCGTTGGGATTGGTTTTTGCACTTCATTTCGAGCTACTCCCCATTCCGTTTCAAGGTCAATCCAGTCACTTTCTGTCATTCTGTCAATTTGTAGCATAGCAGAACCAGCGCGCGAGTAAACCCGACAGTCTAAAAAATGGTTATCTTTTCTGAGTTTTTCCCAAATATAACGGCTGTAGCCACGATTATCGGTTTGCTGAATGTACTGTTCAGAGCACCATTGCTTAAAAAACTCTTCGTCATACTCAGGAAAATGGCAATATCCAGTAGGAAAATCACCTCCCGCTTTAAGCATTTCATCAGTAGGTTTTTTACAATTCAACCACCTGTAAAATTGTTCTTTTATCACAGCAGAACCAACCATCCAATTCTTTAAACCTCTTGAGATCCTCTTACCGTCAATGTTCACATCAACGAGCGATGGAGTACCAATAATTGTCTTCAAATTGCCTACGCTATCACCTTTCACAGACACCACTCTATTAGAACCATAGCTGCGAACAAAAGAATAGACTTCTTGAGTATTATAACCTGAGTCAATACACGCTTTCATAATGGGCACTTCAATACCTTTAGAATTAGGGTAAGTCCTATCTAAAAAGTTAGCTAATCTTTCCTTGGTATCATCGTCAGAAATGTTACCATCAATAATTCCTTTTTCAATTGACCAAGAGTGTTTTTTTCTTCCCCATCCAACCGTCTCGTAAACTAAATAATCTTTTTGCACATCAACACCACAAGTAATCATTAATGCTCCATCTGGAATAATCTCAGGAGGATAAGTTTCTCTTCTTTCATAAATGCGTTCCCAATTTGGTTGTTCACCTTTTTCTTTCCAAGTTTCTGCCATTCTTGTATTGTAAAATACTTTTAAATCCTCAGGATTCCCTTGTGCATCAACAAACTCTTTTGCAAGCTCGACAATGGGTGTAAAAGGGGATGCTAACGCACTAACTTTATAACCGTGATGCCAAGTAACTTTTGGTTTTAATGATTTCCAATAACCATGTTTAATTGAGTAGTGCCGATCTCCCTCATTCCACAATGTTCCACAACCATCTTGCTTGCAAACTATCGCAGCTTTATCATGAATAAAATCTCCTGTTTTTTCTTCTCTTGGAATAAGTACGTCTGTCCAGTCTAAAACCTTAAAATTCCCACAATACGGGCACTTTTGAAAGAAAACGTTTTGATTTGATTTTTTATACTCTTGTTCGATACGAGAACGACCCGCAACCGTTGGTGAACAAGCTGAAATTTTCTTAGCTCTTTTACCGTAAGTTGTAGATCTTTTCCACGCAACCGAAATTGGATCTCCTTCACCACCGGAACCACCTTCGCCAGCACCAACATTCGTTGGGTAGTTATCTATCTCATCAAACAGCATTATTCTAACGGCTCTCATTGCTAAGTCTGTAGGATTTCGAGCTGAAACAATTGATATTTGCCCACCAGAAAATTGCTTTTGTGTAATCGTATTACCTTGGCCCCTTCTGTTTTCTGTGAAAATATTTGACACTACAGGGGTAGAATCAACAGAGGTAACTAGCCTTTCTTTTGACCATGCTTCAGCCGTTTCCTTTTTTGGAGCAACATACATGATTGGGCTTGGTTCTTGGTGCATGTAAAACAGAGCAGTATTAATCATTAACTCAGTCTTCATAAATTGCACACAGCTCATCACCGTAACTTCTTTAACATCAGGGTTAGAAACGGATAACATCGGCTGTCTTGCTGCTTCAACTCGGCTTGTTTTCCATCGCCCATCCTCAGCAGAGTTTTTAGGTAAGTATCGATATTTATCTGCCCACTCGACTAGGTTTAATTTAGGAGGTGGCGATAAGTTTTTTTGAATGGCTTCATTAATTAAACGTGTGATCTTCCTCTTTGCGTAATCAGTAGTTCTAACTCTCTTTTCTTCATTTGTCGGAATCAATAAACGTGTGCTCATAATCTGTCATCTCCCCTAATGCTTCTTCAATCTCGATTTCTAAAATTTCTTCAACCTCATCTTGATTTTTATGTGCAAGTTGTCCTGATAACCTCGAAGTCATACCTACCCACTTTCCTTTAACTCTGCTCAAAACTGCTGCAAAATTAATAATCAAATCATCAATAACAGCCACCTGACCTAATTCTTTTTCTAAATTATGTTCTTCCATATACATTTTGGCAACAGCCGTTCTTCTTACAGCTTCTTCTTTTGACACTTTCTTTTGATCAAACATTCCTTCATATAGAGATTTGACATCTTCAGTTTCTTTTTGAATTCGCCATTTGAAACACATTGCTGAATCGAATAACCAAGATTTACCATGTTCTTGTTCTTCGCACGGCATACCATCAAGAGTCCAGTTTTTAATTGTTCTTGGTGTTACTCCCATCAAATACGATAGAGATTTCATGGATACGACCTCACCAGTCTTGTTTCCAACTTTACCAATAGGTTTAGCTTTAGGTGGGGAAGCAACAATAGATTTAGCAACTGGTGCTACCGGGGGTTTAGGCATTACTACTTCCTTTCAAATTAATGATTCGATCAACAAGGGTTAGAGTTTCTAAATATTTTCGATTAGCTTTGCAGAAGTTGGAATTAGAAACTCCTGTGAATTTTACAACTTGCCTTAATGGCATTTTGGTAATGTAATGTAACTCAAAAGCCATCAGCATTGAGGGGCTTCTTATATTAGTTAGGCTTAAAACCAACTCTAATTTTTGTTTTTTAAACATCATAAATAAACAGTTTTTCAACACTTTGCTTACTAAAACCACTTTTTCCATTGGCGCTCAACGAACTTTTAACGGTTTGTTTCCATATACATTTAAAATCATCAGGGGCATTGTATTCACTAATAAAAACCTTATTACCTTCCTTCGTTTTTATTCGACACCACTTCCAAAATTCAAAACTATCAAAAAAATTTGTATATCCAGTAGTATTGTTATAAGGAGGATCACAATAAATTATACTTTTTTTTGGGAAAATTAAGTTTTCATAACTTGAAAACGAAACTCTCAAACCTTTTAATTTAGGAAGTTGCACACTTAAATTTTTAAATGCCTCATTTTGATAATTCCTAACGCCATTCTTAGTTTTTACAACGCCAGCATATCCACCAAACCACTTACCTGAATAACTACAGGCTACTCCCACCCAACCTACCAAATAAGGACTAAAAAAATCCTTATTGTTTTTTATTTCGATATATTCGTTTTTAGTTATATATTTAGGTTGCCAACCTTCAATTAAAGCAACCCACATCTTAGCAATATAACAATTAAATTCACCACCAATTCTATTACCAGTAACATTCGACATAGAATTAGCCCCTCCTAAAAACGGTTCAACATAATATTGATTAACTTTTCGATCACACAGTATTAATTTCAATATAGATTTTGAAATTTTATTTTTAGATCCCAAATATTTCATCTTTTCACTTTTAGCTCATTTCAACCAAGGGGTATTAAATCACTTTTCTGATTCGTTTACAAGAAATCAGTTGAATTAGTTAAGTGATTCTTTCTGAGTCTACGGAGCGCGCGAGTCTGCGCCCCTGCACACGGAGCATAACTGAGAAAGAACCTACATAGGGCACCCCCTATCAGATACGCACGCCAACGTGTTATTGTGAGCTTGTATTACAAGATGAAGTTAAGAACATCCGCTACCATAGCTATATAGTAACGCTGCTTATAGGTGATGTCAGATTGCTTAGATTACAGACATAAAAAAACCTCAATTAAGAGGTTTTATTTTATATTGAGATGGTTATCTCATGTTTATTTCTTGAACAGTACCCATAACCACCACATAACGACGAAAGTTGCTATGTGTGGAAACACGCAACACATGATAAGAATCACTACTATATCCATCTCTAATACTCCTTGTTTACTGCTAACAACTTAGATCTATAGCGCCACATGATGTCCGCCAATCTAATTAGCACAACGTCGTTCGGCTTAAGCTTACATAATGTTTGATACTCATACGCATCATGATTACCACCCGCTATCACTTGCCTGTGTTGCCAATACTCTGGTACTTCTACTTCATACTCAATCATGTAATCAGATATAGCGAACAGCCAGCTCCAACAAACACCCCAACCATCATATAAACCGTCGGTTTTAACTTCATATAGAAGATCTGTGAGACTCACATTATCAGAATCAGACAGTGTTTTAATATGATTAATCATGTTTTATTTCTCCAAAATTGATGATATTGATGATATTGATGATGGGGTTAGCTCCAAAAAATGAATATCAATAGTAGAACAACACCTAAAAATGCCGCTTTTTTACAGTGATTAAAAAACATAGCTAATATGAAATACGTTGAATCGTTCATAGTTCTATACTCCCGTTGTAGCAATGATAAACGACGGGGTCTGCTTTTTTATCAGTTTCGTGACAAATAGCGTACCCGCGCTTAATTGCAATAATTTCATAATTGCCAAAATTGTAGAACGCAACTTTACCGTCAAATCCCTCGCAATTAATTCCGCTGCCGAACGAAAACCACTCATCATTTCGACAATCAATATGTCTAATAACATGATTGACATCACCCACAAAATGAGTTTTTACTGACTCGCATCGTTTGTGATCGTAACTCTCGTTACTGCCAACATAGATTTTTATAGTACTCATAATTTTGCCCTCTTTGCTGCTAATTTTTCCATCGTTGCTGAAAACTCATCATTTTCGTCAACATCATCAAAAAATTTGTTGTATTTAGTCAATGTCATCCAGCGTCCATCGTACGTTTGCATCACTTCTGTATCCGCTGCAAGCAGATTGCAAAAATGGTTGTAGCTAACGTTTAGCGATTTTGCTGCTAATTGTCGTGATTGAAAACGTTTTGCGAACTCAGTTAGTTTCATTGTTTAATTCTCCTATTTGTCAAAACGGCTAGTAAAAGAAACTTCTACTGCCTTGCCATCGTCACCAAAGTAGTGACGCCCCTCATAATTTATAAATATGTCAGGACAACACACCGTAACCCATCTGTCCCCACTTAATTTTCTGCACAAATCGTTGAAATCCTGATAATCGATAATGTCGCGTTTAAAGAAAGCGTCAAGTTTGATTTGTATTGATGTTCTAAACTCACCTTTCATACTGCGACCCGACATTATACAACTTGCCTGCCCTTGATATGCGTCCGCTTCGACTTGTGATATTGCACCAGCAGCTACCGCGTCCTGTAAATTTCCGTGCATATTGTTTGCCGCAGATCCGTAAATATAATTCGAGATTTTCATAATAATATTCTCCTGATTATCTCGTCAGTACACTAGTAGCAAACTAGCATAGACGCTCTATAGCAGATCGTTTCGATAGTTATGTCCAACTTTCAGCATAGTTGTAATCATTTAATTCAGGATATAATTGAATTTTGTGACAGTAAGAACTTGGGGGAGATTGTGTATCAGTAATTTCTATCAGATATCCGTGCTGTGCACTGTTAAAACCTTTTTCATTAGCCCAATTTTTCGCAGATTGAAGCGGGTTAGATGACTCTATGCCACCAAATCCGGAGCTGCCCGGAAATGTCATCAAATCTTGCTCTATGAATGTAATTAGTGTTTTCAGAGGTTCGACCCCTTCCCATACATCATATTGATTTACTGTCACTATAGTTGCCATTTTTTATTCTCCGGTTTGTTTCGAGCCAATCTCTCAACATGCAGACATATTACACGCATCTATGAGTTAATACAAGTGTTTATTTAAACTTAAAATCTAAATTGTTAATTTTTGGGCAACCGAACACTAATCTATTTAAACGACATTTAAACGAGGTTTTTTTTGATTCACTGTAAAGTTTTGCATTTAGTTTCATTAATCGCATAGACATGTGTTTTCTCCGCTACTCATTAGTTAGTTTCTGAAGAATAAGCTTATTATCCGCTACTGTCAACACTAAAAAACGTCAAAAAATTGACAAATTTTTGATAAAAAACAACAACTTATAGTTTCTTCCGACAAGCTGCGAAATTATTAACCAAAGGTTCACTTTAATAGGAGATCTCAAAATGCCTTAGGTTTTTACTGTCAGGACGCATTTTCGTCTTTAGGACGCATTTAGGACGCATTTCACTAAAAAATGCGTCCAGTCTACAGCCCTTATAGGACGTGGCCTAAGGCCACATTGCAACGCTACCCACTGGACGCGTTTGAAATCAAATGCGTCCAGTCTACAGCCCTTATAGGACGTGGCCTAAGGCCACATTGCAACGCTACTTTCTTATTATATTTCAGGTAAAAAGTATTTCAAATTAAAAATGGTATGAAATTTTAGTTGGTTTTTATTTTAAAAAAGTTTTAGCCGGCAAATGCGTCCTTGGTAGCGTCGCAATGTAACCTTAGCCCTTATATGGCGTGGCCTCTAGACTGGACGCATTTGTGTTTTTGAACAATTGGATGGTAGCGTCGCAATGTAACCTTAGCCCTTATATGGCGTGGCCTCTAGACTGGACGCATTTTTTAGCGAAATGCGTCCAGTGAGTAGCGGATAAATAAAACGCTTGACAATTATCCGCTACTTAATTAATATGTGATCTCACTCATTCTAGTAGCGGATAAATAAAATGAAATATGAAAATACAAAAAAGTTAAAAGCCAAGTTTCTTCAATTTGGCTTATCAAAAGAAAATTTTAATAAACTAACTTCCAATAAATATTTTGAATTAGACGATAGTTACATGGCATTTGAAGCTCCATGTAACCCTCAACCTGAACCTGAAGATTTTCGATTTGATGAAGATGGTTTGGCGTATGGAATTTCTCGCAATGAATTTTTAGAACTACGAAATAACATTAATGATCGGGGGGGATTAACCAAGGGGGGTGCAATTCTTTTTCATAAAATGATAAATAAAATGAATAATTGGGGGGGTAAAATGCCCGATGATGAAATTCAAATTAGAATACATGAGATTTATTGTAGGTTAAATAATATTAATAGCTTTAAATTTCACAAGTGTATAACGGATAACACTGCATTATTAAAGATGCAGAAGTTTTTTGATGTTTCAGTTATTTGTGATGGTGATAATAACTGTTATGAAGCTTATTGCCCGGACGGTAAAGTGATAACGAATGGCAATTTGAACCGCGCCGTTTGTTTAGCCATCATAGATAAGCATTCATAAGATGTTTAAGCCAATAAAAACACCTATCGTTCTTCTCATAGGATTAATGGCTTATGGGCTATTAGTCACAAGTATGGCATGTACCATCATGCAGGTATGGTAAAGCATTGCAATTCTGCAATAAACAAAGAGGAAGTAGTATGAAAACATTAAGTGTAGTAATTATCTTAGTATTAACAGCGTTGTTAACAATGAGTGTACCTATTGTTGCTAATGCAGTAGGTATGAGTAGTGATACATCTAGAAGACAAGTGTCATGTAATGAAAGAGGTTGTTGGCGATGTAATCGTACTGGGGGTAACTGTCACAAAGTCAAGAGACCACCGGGTGAATTTACAAAACGATAGTACTTAATATACCAACACTTGTAATGGGTGTTGATATGCTAACAAGAGGAGGGTATTAAAATGAAGGATAACCAGAAAGTGATTAGGGAATTGAGATGGTTAGTGGATAACCAGAAATACTTCGTCTCAGCCAGTATTTGCATTAAACTGTATATACTCGGTATCAGTAGGGATAGTTACGCTAAAGTCATAAAATTAATGCAAGAATGGCCTAGGTTTTCAGGTAATGATGAATACCCAGTCCCTCATCCCACCCTAAACCCGGAGGAAGGTTATCTGACTACCAGAGGTATTGGTATGTGGTCTGGTGAATATGGAGATAACCGTAGAGCACTTTGTAAGTGGTTAGCTGATAGATTAGAAGAGGATATACTGAAATGAACGATATACAGAAAGTGATCAAGAGGCTGAGAGAATTAGCTGATAGTCCTCCACTCTCGGGGGTGGTATTTGTGGACAACTTAGTAGGTTCTATTCCAAATCTAGTCACCACAGAGTGATTGGACTGATGAGGGAGTGGCCTCTGTTCTCAGGTAACAACTTTTACCCAGTTCCACATCCAACACTACCCCCATGCAGCATTTTGTCGAGTAACCAATCTTTGGGTGGGTAAATATGGAGATAATCGAAGAAAGTTATGTAAATGGTTAGTCGGTAGATTAGAAAATGAAAACTAAATTGGAGAACACTATGATTAAGAAAACAACTTTAAATGCAATATCAAAACACTGCCCATGTAGTGGTGGATGGGAAACTCTGCTAAATAACTTAAATAAAACTGAAGCAGATGATGAACCATTATCATTAATGACAATTCTAGAGTCAAATGGTATTAAAGACGCTGTATGGGCTTTACGCTGTTTTGATTATCTGGACTTTTGTCTATTTTTAGCGGATGTTGCTGAAAGTATTCTTCATAAACATGAAGAGAGTAATGACCCTAAAGCTCCTCGATTAGCTATTCAAGCAATTAGAGATTATAAATTAGGTAAGATTGGTAAAGAACAACTCATTGAAGCTGCTGAAGCTGCTGAATCCATTGTTTACCAATCCTATGTTGCTGATGCTGCCTTTTATTATACCGATGCTACCGATACTATCAATGCTGCAGCATATTCAGCACCATTGGTATCAGCTGATGCAAGGTCTAAAAAATGGAAAGAAATTGAAATTATCTTTATTAAACATTTTAATGGAGAGTAATAATGAAAATACTACCTAAAAACCATTCAATACAAGGGGTTGTAGCAATAGATAGCATAGTAAATAATAAGGCACAAGTGGAATTGGAAAAACTAACGGTATTACAAGAAAACAAATCACAGCCTGTTATGACAGGATTTATACACAAACAATTAAAGAATACGGAGAACATCATGATTACGAAATTAATTATAGCAGGTGGTAGAGACTTCTTTGACAGAGGTATTATACACCAAACAATAATTGAACTACTTACCAATAAAGTAATCGATTTAGATTGGAAATTAATATGTGGTATGGCTAAAGGAGCTGACTTAACCGCATTTGAGCTATATGGCGCATTACCCAAGCATAAGTTCTTCCCAGACTGGAAGACTAGTCGATATGGCCGATACAATGCATTACGAAATGATGCCATGGCGCTCGTTGCTGACGGTCTAGTGGCATTCTGGGACGGTAAGAGCGAGGGTACCCGAGATATGATAGAGACTATGGAAAGATGGGATAAACCAGTTTATGCTTATGATTACCAAGGATTACTTTAACCAACAGGATTTAAAATTATGAAAATGTATCTTATTACTCGTAAAGGCAAACATATGTCAGTAGAAAATTTAGTTATTTCTCGTAAAGAAGAAAATGCTAAACTTGAAGCTAAGGAATTGGCAGATAGTTGTGTTGATAATCATCATACTTATAATGTATATGAATTTATAACCGACGATCTTAGGTGTTTATTAAAGTTTGAGGGCTGTTGGGGGCGTAAATCAGGTCATGGTTTAATTGCATCATATAGAAAAGGTGATAATTATGAAAAATAATAGATTTAAAATAACACAATCCAATCCAAAGAAAGCTGGGGATAACAACAGTTGGGTTAGAGTGTACGATAATAAAGTTTTGATAGCGGAAGAAGCGATCCGAAAAAGAAGCCCGTTAAAATACCTCGCAAGCGTTTCTAAGAGTCAGCATTTAGCCAGCTTAGAGAAGCAATTGTTTAATCATGGGTTAACATTAACTGACGTTGGAATTAAATATAAAAGGAATTAATCCTACTTCTTTTTCTGAGACTCAATCCAATCAGCAACACTTACTCTAACATAAAGTTCTTTTTTACAATTATCAGGTATTAAAACAACATATCTGATACCTGTTTTATTTCTGCGAAAATAAACTTTATCCTTACTAGATAAATAGCTTAAATCAGAATTAATTGTTTCAGCATTTTTGTCGAAATGTTTAGCCAGTTTTTCAGTAGATAAACTTCCTTTATCATTTAGTAATTTTATTATTTCTGTAATTCTTTCTAACCTTGTCATTTTAGTATTCTCCTGTGCGTAAGTGGCTTATGCCGTTTGGTGTTAGTGGGAATCGGTTTCCGTTGTCATAAATTAACCAACCGTATTCAGTTGAATCGCTCCTGCCATTAACGAAGCTAGGGCGAGGAATTATGATTGGTATTTTATTAGGTAAACCTACCTGCTCCCAAAATGGAAGACGTTTGATTGAGCCAAAAAAGTTCAGTCGCTGTAAATAAAAAAGAGTCCCGTCCGGTTTTAATTCAGATAGACTTTTTTCTAAAAATTCACAAGTTAAACTGAAAGGAGGGTTTGTTCCGATCACATCAAATTTACCAAATTTAGTTTTTAAATAATCAACACCTAACCTGATTTCAGCCCATTTCTTTTGTGCTTCTGGTAGAGGTATTGAGTAATATATATTGCCTTCGGCGACGCAAGGTTCTAAAAAAGTATCGGTAGATCTTAGCTGCAATCGGTTGACCAGACTTTTTATAACTTTCGTTGGTGTAGGATAATTATCATGTTTTATTTTATTTCCGTTAGTACTGCTCATAATTTAGACCTATTTTGGAATTGTGAAACGTTTGTATCGCGCCCTCTTAATCCATCCTTAACTTCTTGTTTGATTTCTATCCCTTCCCATCCGCGACTCATTAAACCTCCCTCAATCATCACTTTACAGCTTTTAAGCCCTATACCGGAAGCTTTTAAGTGTCGAGAAAATTTATTTTCTGTATATGGATTTTTATCGTGCGAAAGTCTGGCAAAAATTTGGTAGTAATCATGCAGTTCTTTTGTTGAGGTTCTAGCCCCGTCAGTAAAGTCACAGTAACGTAAATAAAAATTTGATAGAGGGTTCATATCCTCTTCAATTTCAGCACGTTCTTCAGTCATTTTTAACGATTCAGTAAATCCGCCTTTAGCTTTAACTCCCTCATACGCTTTGATGCATCGTTGTGCAATTCCTTCAATTTCAGCACCTAACTTTTCGTATAGGTCATAATCTTCCCTTCCTTTGAACGATACTCTGAAAGGGAAAACCAACATTCGATTGGTTAACGCACCTGACGCATCGATGAATTCAGGGACATTGTTGGTTGATAAAATAACTCGGCATGTGGGGATCATCGTTTTTGCGCCTTTGTACTTCCGATTAAAAGTTAAACTATCAGCGGCAACAATCGTTTTAAGCGTACTAACAACTCCGTCTCGCCTTTGAATGGGAACACTGTGAGCCTCATTGATCAATGCTACTTTCTTAGATGAAATTTTTTCAAGAACCGCGTCTTGGATCAGGTTTGGTAGTTGTGGAGCCGCCATACTTTTTTTACCCACAAGTTTTGTTAGTATATGGCAAATTAAACCTTTTCCCGTTCGAGATAACCCAGCAAACACCGCAAATTTTTGATATTTGACTTCATAGGTCATACAGTATCCTAAAAACTCCTCTAGCGCGATTATAGTATCCTGACAGCCGTCGAATATCTCATTGATTGTTTTAACCCACAACTTAGGAACAGGAGCATCTACATTGTAATTGTAATCCAGTTCAGCAAAAGTAAAAAAATCAGGACTATGCGGGATTGTTGTTTTAGTATCAATATTTACAATCATATTCTTAAACGGAACTAAGTTAGAGCAATCCTCCCTCGGCTTACTGATCTTAAACCCATCTCTAACTTCAGGGATATTGATCAGAGTTTCAAAGCAATTCTGGACACCTTTTGTCAATGATTCAGGGGGGTTACATTTTGATAACACAGTTTGAATTTGGGCTTTTATATTATCATCGTCGAATTCAGTGTAAGAGCGGCCGTTATAAACAAATGACTCTTTTTTGTTTCGCCAAATCTTATTGCCGTCGTACTTCAGGCCATCGAACATTTGAGCAAGAACATAGTGAGGCGTTTTAGCGTCGAAAGTCACATTTAAATTGAGCGCGGATTCACGAGCGATTCTTTGTGACTCACCAAGTAAAACTGTAGCTTCTTCCATTGTTGTTTCTGGTAGATCATTAATTTTACTGTTAGCTTCCCAACCCCCAATTGGTTTAACTATATCGGCAGCACCCATGAATGTTCCAATGGCAGTTTTACAACCTTCAACACTTTTACCATGTTTATATTGATTAGCAATGTACTGTTCAAACTGCCATTGGAATTCGTCTTCCCATACGGGCAAACATCTAGGGTTATAATTTTCCCACATTAATTCTTTTGCTAAAGCAAGGGGGAGTCCTCTATCTTTTAAATAGCCTGCTACACGATAAACTTCATTTGAACCATCGCCTTCGATTGCGGGGTTTGCTTTAGTAAGCAGCCAGTTTTTGCATTGCTCGGTATAAAAAGGATTTTCTTTTAGTCCTTCACCTTTTTTATCACCTTTCATTCGTATTAAAGTTTTTGAATGAATGCGTGATTGGGTTTCGTCTAACTTGAAGGCTTGAACAATGTCCGCCATTGTATATTTGTGGTTGTCACCCACCACCTGAACGTAGTCTTCGACAACAGTGTACATTGCAGGATTGTTTGGATATTTATAATGAACCGTTCCGGCTACACGTAAAACTCGACATGGGTCATGCACTTTTTGATCAGTACCGCAACTCATTGCTATTCGCAATTGTAAACTTCTAAATTGGTCTGCATTTTCAATGTCGCTGATTTTCCAATAAGCATGTCCGTGAGTTGCATCGCGAGAAGTTTTAAAATGAGGCTGAATAGGCCAAACAGGTTCAGCCATACTGTCCCAATCGGCAAAGACTACACGATAGCCGATTATATTTTCTTCTTTCCGGCCTTTACCGTCAGTCATATTTACAGTGACATATATGCCACACATTTGAGACTGCATTGATTCAAAATCGTCTTTGAGATTGTTAAATGTCCCGTAAATATTTTTAGCTAAATCAGGTCTTTCTTGTAACTCTTTTGGGTCAAAAAAATGCTGGAAATATTGTTTATTATCCGCATCGCCTGACAACAAACGCATATGATAAAGCGCTTGCCTTATATTTATTTGCTGCATGTTTAACTGCTCCCATTAACATTAGATTTGTTTGAAAATTGTTTCAGCCTGACGAACTGAATCTTCTCCAATGTTAAGGGGGTGTTTTACTCTCAAATACTGAGTTAAAGTAGATACAGCAAACCCGCAAGCTTCTGCTACCAATTCGATACCGTGAATGTCGACAAGGACTTTCAATCGGCACTGTCTTGAAAAATTATCAGACAAAATTCGTGCAGGAGAATTTAATTTTTTCTTTTCTCTACGTACTTTATTTATATTATCCATTCGTTCTGATCCTCGAATTAAATTCTTGCATTATTAAATCAAACTGTTCTTCGTTACTTGCAAAACCTGATATGCCGCCATTTTCAAGTATTAAGTTGGCCCAGTTATTTTGCGCGTATTCTCTTGATTTTTTAGGATAAGATTTGCGAGGTTTAAATCCTTCAGCCTTAGCTTCAATTGATGTAAATACTGCGACTTTTTTTCCTACCATTTCTTGCGTAATAATAATGGGCGTGAAACCTATTAAATCATGCGATTTCAATGTTTTATTAAGATCCTTTGATTCATTACCTAATCCAAACCGAACAGGTCGGTTTGAATCATGCGAAGGTAACACGCCACTATTGTTTTTGAAGAGTCTGCTAAACCAAGCTGACGCTCTAACACGTATTTTTTGTACAGCAAACCCTTCAGGAGTCATTCTATTATGCCTGTACGTTAAGCATATTAGGTTGACCTTTGCCATTTTGAATTATCATTTCGTCAGTCCAGCCAGCTGCAATATACGTAGCGTAAGGTGCTTCTCCTGCATTCATTATGATAGATTCAACAGGAGTAATCGCAGGAGGAGGAGGGGGAGGAGGTATCTGCGTTACCGCTGGTACGTTTGCAGGAGCAATCGCAGGAGGAGGAGGGGGTATTTGAATTACCGCTGGTACGTTTGCAGGAGCAATCGCAGGAGGAGGAGCCGCCCCAGTATTGACAGGAATATTATTCTGATTTACCGCAGGCATTTGACCAGCCGTTTGACCAAACCCAGCTTGAACATTTGAGTTAGCTATTGCTCGACCAGCAAAAGTTTGAGTTGCAGATTTAGTCACGCCTTTACCGCCAAACGGAGTATCATCGTAAGCCATTTGAACGTGCAACAATTTGACAACGAGAACCCTTTGTTGAGAAGTGTTGGTATAAGCAGAAACTTCTAAACAGCATGAAACCCAACACCCTCCATAAATGGAATTAGGGTTGATTTCAACATTACCAGTATGATCGACAACACCCACTGGTTCAGCATTTTTAACAGATAGAATTTCCATGTCTTTTGTGAAAGGGCTAATCTGATTTGGAATAGGGTTCCCCGCCGCGTCTTTTTCAAAAATAGCATTGCCGTTTTTGAAGTTAGGTGGAAAATTAATCCCCATTCCCGGCATAATTGCTTGCTCATAACTGATAGACCATTCTTCCATACAAACTTCATTTAACGCCTGTTTAATATTATCAAGCGACGAAGGTGTCGGGGGGTTAGTTAAAGTGCATTGACCGTTGTATGGAGCCATTAAACTAATCATATACTTTGGAGGCTCATCTGGTTTTTGAGGATTACCTTTAGGCGTTCCAAGATGAGGGAATGAACACCTAACAGGTGTAGTGTATATTTCTCTATTTGACATTTTGTTTTCCTTTTTGGTTATTGAATTCTAATTCGAAGTAAGAATACCATTTTTCGTTTATTGTGTTTTGATCGTTAATAGTACCAATGAGATATTGAGTTCCAGACCGTAGTGATATGTTAATATTGAGGATATTCCCATAATTGTTAAGTTGATTAACAAAAACTACGTCACCAACATTGCCTACAAATTTTACTTCGCTTTCAGAAAGGGTTATATAAGGTTTAATTGCAATACGATTTAACCATACAGAATTTGCTTTCCCGTTTACATCTATTACTTCACAGCAATATTGGATCTCAATATTGCTAATTGATATATCAGTTAACAGCGCTAATACTTCTCTTTTTGAAATACGAATTTTATTTTTTGTACCAAGCGTTAAAAGTTTCATTATTTATTACCTATTGGGGTTATCGGTTTGAATTTACCAACAGCAGAACTTGTAGAAACCGCTGCTCTTGAACTGTTTTCTTTTACTAGTGATGTTGATGTAGGAGGTTTAGTAAACCACTTATTAACCATTGTATGAGGTAACAACCGCTTACAATCAGTCATACTAATAAGTTTAGTATTAAATAATGTTTCTTTTTTAACACCTTCCTTAATTGCTGCTGCTACAAATCCTTTTTCATCATTACATTTTGCACGTTGAATTGAACGAACTAATTTGTAACCTTCAACCTTTTTCCCTTCGCGAGCATAGCCAAGAACTTTATCTTCAATCTTTTCAATATTATTACGCATGGTTGAAGCTTCAGCGTAAATAACGGCTAATTCATCTGAATTCATTTCGTCAATCGGTTTATCACCATATACTAAATTTAATGTTCTCATTATTCTAGTTCTGCAACTTCCAGAAGCAGGACAATGTGAACACCAAATTCCAGCATTGCATGGTGCGTTTTTACTCTTAGCACTATTAACCGTTATTGAAAATTTTTGTTGCCATTTACCCATGTCTGACATATTTAATTCAGCAGTGCGGATCGTGCCGTCAATATGGTCGCCATTAGGTTGAACGATCCCCAGTGTGACTTTTTTAATGGTCCCCCACAAATTGAAAGTATCAAGAGCAGCAATACCGTAGAAAATCGCTTGAGGATTGTTATGTGCTTCAACAACTACAAATCCATTTTTATAATCAATAATAAATAAATGATCACCAACAATCAAAATGCAATCAGCAGTACCATAAACGTTGTTAGAAACAGAACTCATTATTACGCGAACTTCTAAGAGTGGGTCAATTTTATGTTTGCGGCATAAATCACGAATAAAACTTACATAAAGTTGAACTCCCTCGGCCATTTTTAAATCAACAGTGAATTTATTAAAAACCAAACCTAAACATTCATAGGCATTGATCCCCGTTTTCAAACACCATTCGGCTAATTCATGAGCAGCCGTTCCTAATTCAGCAGTATAATGTGAATTATCAGACTTACCTTGGCTCATTCTAACTGAACCATGGCAAGCTAAAATTCTATGAAACTTTGATGCGCCATAAAGACTATGTTTTGGTGTGCCCACTTTATTGTCCTGCTGCGAAAGCGTCCCACTGTTCGCGGTAAGCCTTCATTTGATCGTGAATCTCTCCACACTTATCAAACTGAATAGTGTTAAGCGAAGTAGCGTTTCCATTATTAAATATCACAGCAATATTTTCTGCTGCTGCAGGGTTTCCTGCCGCAGCAATATTAATTTTATCGACTTCAATACTAATCATTTCTAGCCATTGATGCCAAGCTTTAAAGTCGGTGGTTGCGGCAGGAAAATTTGCAGGATCAAGTGTGTCTAAAGTATTAGCGTTAAACTTTTTTAACAAAGTTAATACCACGTCAAATTCCATTTCATATTTTGACGTTAAAACATTCATCTGTTCGAGTAAATCTTTTTTATTTTGTTCGTTAGCAGAAATTTCAATAGGAGCGTTTGAAACTGAAGGAGCAGCAGGTGGAGGGGGAGCAATGGTTTCAGCAGGTGGAGGGGGAGCAATGGTTTCAGCAGGTGGAGGGGGAGCAATGGTTGATTGAGCCAACAATTCTGCATGAATTCTATTAAAGTCAGCAGGCGTTACTCCTTTGCGTTTTGACCATACATTTTTAGCGGTTTGTTTCTGGTTTGACGAGTGAATTCTGTCATCCCATGCAACGCCAGTCGCATCAGGAGTGTTTAAGTCAAGATCGCCTTTACCCATTACTACCTCCCCAATTGATGCCGCCGTTTCTTCAGTTTTGACCACTGATAATGCGGGAGGTTCAGCCGAAACCGCGTTACCAAACTCAATAGGTTTACCTGCTGCGAGCTGTTTGATTGCTGACATTAGCATATCTTGCTTTTGCTGTAATAAACCGATGTTCTCTTGAATATCTTCTAATATACCCATGTTAAAACCCTTTTTTTATGAATGAAGTTACAAATTTTCGTTTACGAGCATCGACTTTACACCAGTATTTTTGTAAAATCAAATTTTATTTTACAAGCAGTCAAACTTTTGCTACAGTACCCGTCCTGATAAACCAAGTTTTTAATGGGTACCACATGAGCACGCAACCGTTGATTACGCTTTTTAAACATCAAGTAGACGTTATAACAAAAGCCTATGAAATTTGGAAAACGCAATTAATAAACTTACTTATAGTTCTACCAACCGGAGCAGGGAAAACGATTGTGAAAGCGCAGTTTGCAAAAGAGGCTTATGCTGAAAATAAACGCACAGTAATTTTTGCACATAGAGACGTTTTATTAGTTCAAATATCATTAGCTTTAGGTATGTTAATGGTCCCCCATTCATTCATTGTTTCTCAAAAAACCCGCACCTATATAACCAACCTTCATTTAGAAAAATTCGGTCGCTCTTACTGGGTAGATACTAGTCCTATAATTGTTGTTAGTGTTGATGCTTTTTTGGCACGATTAAAGAAAGGAACAATTGATCAAGCTAGAACCGATCTAATCAATTTTTGGATGATGGATGAAGCACATCACACCTTGAAAGATAACAAATGGGGGCGATGCATTTCAGCATTAAGGAAAGCGTATGGCGTCGGCGTGACTGCAACGCCCATTAGAACCGATATGAAAGGTTTGGGTGTACATGCTGACGGTGTATTTCATGAAATGATTGTTGGCGCAAAGATGAAAGACTTAATTGCTAATGGGAAACTTTGTGCTTACAAAATATTTTCTCCACCAACGAAAGTTGATACTACAGGATTGAAGTTAAATAAAAAAGGCGATTGGAACGAAAGCGATTTAGCGAAGAGGACTGACCGTTCAGATATAACCGGAGATGCAGTAGAACATTATTTGCGATTAGCATCTGGTAAAAAAGCAATTACATTTACGTGTAATATTGCACACGCGGTTCATGTAGCAAACCAGTTCAATTTAGCAGGGGTCCCTTCGCTGGCAATTTCTTCAAATAATACAAATGCAGAAAGACAACAAGCATTAGAAGATTTTAAAGCGGGTCGAATTATGAATCTAGTAAACTGTGATCTATTCGGAGAAGGGTTTGACGTTCCAAGCGTTGAAGTCTGTATTATGCTAAGAAAAACGGAAAGTTATTCGTTATTCAAACAGCAGTTCGGAAGATGTTTACGAGCACTTAAAGGGAAGTTGTTTGGGGTTTTATTAGATCATGTTGGAAACGTTCCTCGTCATTGCATGGAGCTCGCACCGCATGAAGATCCAATATGGTCACTTGACAGAGCAGCTAAAAAGAAAGCGACTGAAATTAACGAGCCTGTTGGTAGGATTTGCCCTCAAAAATCTTGCAACTTATATTATATTCCTGTTGGTGGCGATAAAACTTGTCCGCATTGTGGTCACACAGAAACACAAGCAGAAATGATTGAAGCCGATCAAAATTGGCAATCTGAAAAAGGAGATTTAGTAGAGTTAACTTTTGATTTCATTGACATGCTAATAAATGAACGAGCAAATGTTGATAAACCAATAGAAGACGTGCGGGAGAAAATGGCCTACGCTAACAGTGTGGTTCGAAACTCTGTAGTGTCAAATCATATCAGAAGACAAAATGCGCAAACAATACTTAGAGGAGCGGTTCAAGACTGGTGCGTTTGCAAAGGAATAAATGAGTTATGGGACATCAAAACAACTCAGCGAGAATTTGAACTAAAGTTCAAAGTAAACGTGCTTAAAGCACAAACATTATCTGAGCGTAAAGCTCTTGAATTAGCAGAGAAGGTAAAAAATGATGATTAAGATTACCACTGAGGTAACTAGAACTAAAGAAACTCGTCATAAAGTTGTTTATGGTAATGATGAACCAAATACACCCGTTCCAGTTTTGTATATTGAAAGAAGAGTGTTACCAATCCCACCACCTGAAAAAATAGCAGTTACAATTGAGGAGAGCGAATTATGATTAAATGTAATGTATGCGGGCTTGAAAGAACTAAATCCTTCTATGATAAACTTACAGGCGCAAGATGTATTAATTCACAATGCAGATCCCCCGAGCTGTTTTATTATCCTTCGGGAAAACTTTATAGTGACCAGTACCTTAATCATCAACTGTTTACATGGACTAAACCTGTTATCGAGATTAGTTCCCATGAGAAAGATGCAATATGTGAGGATTGTGCTGAGCCTTTTCCTCTAAGTTTATTGAATAAAGACCATCGATGTTTGCTTTGTGAGAAATCTTTTTTTTCAGGATTACCAAAAGCAGATAGTTCTTCCCCAATGCCGAAAGTCAAACCTCCAAAACTCGATAACGATAAGCCAGCTTCAAAATATATGAAACAAATTCATCCTTTTGTTGTTGAAGGTTCTGAAGAGGATGCGCACATGTGTGAAATTCAATACTTTGTAGATGTGTATCGAGTTCTAGATGCTTTTGAAACCGGTAGTGCAAGTTTAGACCATGCTGCTAAAAAATTACTGTGTGCAGGAAACAGAGGCGTTAAGGATAAGATCCAAGACTTAGAAGAAAGTATTTGGTCAATTCAACAAGAAATCAATTTACTGAAACAGAAAGGATAAGAAAATGAATAAACCTTCAGATTGGTGGTCAGTAATTTTTATAATAATTGCTTTCAGCGTAATCCTTAACGTGTCAGACAACCGAATTAAAGACGCTAAATGCGAAGGTCGTTACGGGATTTCAGAACATAAAACTTCAAACCAAAAAAACGGTACTGAAATTTTATATTGCCTAACAAACCGTTCACCTAAAATATGGGAGAAATATTAATGTCTGAATTCAAAGAAATATCAGTGATTGTCAATACTAATCTTTTGAAGCAAACCGAATCAGCTTTAACTAGATTTGGTTTTAAATATAAAACTAATGTTAAAGTAACTGAGTTTTTTAAAGGTGTAACTTTTTTAAATGTAGAATCCACAATGGATAAATGGGATGAAGTAAGTTCCATTGTGGAAAGGGTTAACGATAAAAACGCCAAACCTATAGTTAAGGAATTCTAGAATGAAACTTAGATCAAAACCCACGCCTAGGCCGCTAGATTACATCTGTGATTGGGAGTGTTACCCGAATTTTTCATCCTGTTCAATAAAACACCCGCTAACAGGTAATCGCTGGTTATTTGAAATTAGCGAATGGAAAAATCAAGCTTATGAATTGTATGAACTGTTGTGTGCTTTGCAACAAATCGGTGCGAACATGATAGGGTATAATAATTTTAACTACGATGGTCCTCTTACTCATTTAGTTATGGTAAACTTCGGTCGACTCACCCATAATATGATCTACAAGTTGTCTTCTGATTACTTTGCTCAACCCTTTGGTTCTAAAAATCGATTTATTGTTTGGCCTAAGAACCAACTAATTCATCAATTAGACTTAATGAAAATTCATCACTTTGACAGAGTAGGCGGTATGATCGGCTTAAAGATGATTGAATACAACATGCAGAGTTACAACATTAAAGACCTGCCCGTTAAACCCAATACCTTCATTACTCGTGCTGAAGCAGACGAAATACTAACTTACAATGACCATGATGTTGACGAGACGGAAAAGTTGTATCTTGAATCGATTGATAAAATTGAATTCCGAAAAGAACTGAGTGATAAATATAACCGTGATTTCACTAACCATAACGATACTAAAATAGGTAAAGATTATTTTGCTATGGAACTGCAAAAAGCAGGTATCAAAACACATCGAAATTATGAAGCAATTCAGTCTCGTAGAGAAGAAATTAGATGCGGAGAAGTATTATTACCACAAATTAAATTCGAACACCCTGAACTAATTAAAATTCACGACTTCTTTAAAGCAGCAGTTATTGATGAGAAAGACGAAAAAGGATTACTGAAACTAAAAGGCTTCTTTAAAGATGTTACTTGCACTATTGACGATTTAGAAATTAAATTTGGAGCGGGTGGACTCCATGCTAGCAGAAGTAATGAAATAGTCAGAGAATCGGAAACTCATGTTCTTCTTGATTGGGATGTTGCGAGTTATTATCCAAACATAGCGATTGTAAATGGTTTCTTTCCTGAACATCTTACAAAGAAGTTTTGTGAAATTTATCTAGATGTTTATATGCAACGAAAAGGATTTGCTAAAAAGACTGTTGAAAATGAAATGTTAAAACTTGCTCTCAACGGTGTTTATGGGGATTCAAACGCTGCCTTTGGTATTTTCCATGATCCGAAATACACCTGTTCAATAACGATTAATGGACAATTATTACTTTGTATGTTAGCTGAAAAGTTAATGATGAAAATACCAAACCTTAGGATTATTCAGTTAAACACTGACGGTCTAACTTTCCTATGTCCTAAAGAATGGAGACCGCACGCAAATGCAATTTGGCAATGGTGGGAGCTGTTAACAAAACTTACTCTTGAAGAAAATGAATATGAAGCAATGTATATTAACCATGTTAATTCTTATATAGCGAAGACTAAAGCAGGTCAGGTTAAAAGGATCGGATGCTACGCCTACGAAACTGCACTGGAAAACCCTAGTACGCGAGAGCTGGTATTTAAAAAAGATTGGGGGAAAAGAATTGTAGCGAAAGCAGCCGAAGCAGCCTTGGTTTATAATCAAAATATCGAACAGTTTATTCTAGGTCATGCTGATAAAATGGATTTCATGTTGCGAACGAAAGTCCCAAAGGGTTCACAGCTCACATTGGAGACAGAAACAATCCAAAAGCTTCAAAGTATTTCTCGATATTATGTTTCTAAAAATGGTGGAATGCTAGTTAAAACAATGCCTCCTACTGAGGCTATGATCAAACGCTGGCAATCATGCGATCATTATTTTCATGTTGATAATAATAAGCACGCCGTCGTTAGCAAGGGTAGAAAGCCGCCTTCAGGTAAGTATAAGCTCGGAGTGATACCAACGCCTATTCCTGAAGATAGACGCATACGCATCGAGGCAGGGCTTCTCGTGAGGGATTGTTCGAACATGGACGACTTCGCGGACGATATTGATTTTGAATATTACATTGAAGAGACCAAAAAGATAGTAAATCCGTTACTTATGGGTACTCAATCTTGACATTTTGCAATCAGCGCGTTACTATTTCTTTCAAGATTTACCATTTTTACAATCAAAATAAGGAATAACATGGCTTACACGCTCAGATTAAATAAAAATCAGGAAAAATTATTAGAGGAAGTAAAGGTTGATATTGGTGAATCGACAGCTAATAAGACTTTGATCAATTTAATTACTAGATTCAAAACTGACCAAGAATTAATTGAAAATTTAACGATGATACTTAGTAGAGTTGATTATCAATTTAAAGAAATTAAACGTTTACTGATAAATAAAAATAGCACTGAAGAAAACATTCAGAAACTTCTATCAAGAGAAGACTAACTAACGAGGAATAGAACATGGACACTATATTAATTTTAATCGTAACCTTAATCATTGCGGGAACAAGGCTTTCTGATTTTTTGTCATATCACATAGCCCTCATTCTTTTCAAAATACTCATGCCGATAAAAATAAATACGGTGATTATTTGATTGTAAAAATAGCCTTATCGACACCTTTTATATTAGGTTTCTTTTTAGATATTTACTGGAACGTGTTTCACTTTAGTTTCAAATTGAAAAAAATGAATAAAACTTCACGAGTTAAAAACAAACCTTTTTGGCCTCCATTCTCAAAAGTAGAAGGTTTTAAAACGCTCTACCGGATAACGTTAACAGAACGATTACAAAAAATACTAGATGAATATCCAGATGATTCTCGTGCATATCACTACGCTTTAATTAAAGCGGAACTATTAAACAAGTACGATCCTAAACATTTAATCGTTACTAGGAGAAAACTATGATTTATAAAATATTATTTTTCGTTTGGAAAATCACACCTTTCTACATGTGGGCCGTTATGAGAAAACAGCATTCTCCAGCAGACAATAGTAACCGTCATTGGAAACCTATTTTTCTTTGGCTTTGCTTTACTCGTTATGAGCAAGTGTTAAACCTTAATGGTTGGAAAATCACACGATGGCAACTTATTAAACGAGCAACCTTTCACGAAGAAGACTTTGTTGAAACTATGCCTTTTCTAAGTTATGACATTTGGGATCTTTTAGTAGAGCGATTAAAATGAGGCCTGACTTGACGCCTTATGATGGTTTACCTAACGGGGCATTTTTGCGAATCGCTGACTTAGTTAAAATCTTTAAACTATCTCAAACAAGCGAGGTTTCTCGTTATGTTAAGCTAGGTGTTATTCCTGAACCTGACACAACTCAAAACAGACTGAATCGCAATTCTAAATATAGTATACGTACACACAACACGCCTACTAACACTCTATTTTGGAGACTAGGAACTTTAAGGAAATTATTATGAACGAACATCGAGCAATAAGAACAGGTGACGAATGGCAATGTCCAAAGTGTGGTAAAGCATGGCATATTCAAGATGACGACGTGCCACCATGCGAACCAACGGAAGCTTATCAGCATTCACGACTCGATGAAATTAAAATGGAAGCAACACTTCCATTTTTAGAGCCTAGATCTCGATGGTTAATAAATCGACTATCAGATATTGATTTTGCAATTGACATTTGTCTTCGTGAAAAGATCACTATTCCTAATGACTGGATAACTGAACGTTATGAATTAATAACTCATACAAGCCTTAACAATTACACATAGGTGGTCTCGTTGCCTGTGAGCCATATAATGATAACCCCGTAACATTATAACCAAACAACGAGACCGAACAAAAAAGACCTAGCGGTTACACTAGGCCAAGGGGCAGCGGTCTAACTATCATTCTGTGTTGTTTCAATAAATAAAATCGCTTCATTCTTTCCTGACGCGCAACGATAATATCTTTCTGCGTTTCTAACTATAACACTCAATACTTCTTTTACATTTTTCGATTCATAACCTTCATACTTTTCGCAGGGAGCCATTGCTGATCCCGTAGGCTTCGGGGTTAACCTTTTATCATTTTCAATAATTGGCGCGATTAGCTGAATTTGTGGAGTCGTTGAGCAGCTTGATAATATCATCACTGACAATAGCGCAAACAGGATCAATTTTAATTGTTTCAACATATTTAATAACCTCTTGTATTTCGATTTCGACAATTCGTTCTTGTTGAGCCTGAACAATCTTAGCTTCAAACCTTATTTTCTGAGCTTCAAGCGCTTTAACAACTTTTTCTTTGTGCAACTCAATCGCTTTCAAAGTAGCCGCTGCAATCGCTTCATTTGCTGCTGCTTGAATCTCAGTCGTTGCTCTGTTGTAACCTTTAGCTTCGTAATATTTAACGATTGCTAGAACTGACCCTATACCGCCTAAAACCGTTACAACGAGACCTATTATTTTACTGTATTTACTGAAAAATAATTTGAACATACCACACCTCAGTTATTTTTTTAACGTAATCAATTGTTTCTTTTGAATGGTGTCCGGTAACATTAGGTAAATGCTTGATAATGTCATCATAACCACTCATATTACCGGACAACTTCTGAGCTTTTAATAAATTACCCGCACCGGCGTTATAAGATGCTAGTGCAAGTTTATATCGATCTGCTTGGCTGCGTGGGGAAGACCAAAACTTATTGAGTTGCCCCATGTAAAGCCCCGCAGCCCGAATTGACACCTCAGGCAACCAAAAATCTTTAAGTCCTTGGTGTCTCGCTTGCATCTCACGAGCGGTGGCTGGCATAAATTGACATAACCCCATTGCTCCAACAGGAGAGACTGCCAAAGGGTTTAAGCGACTCTCCTGAAAGCATTGTGCTTTTAAGTAACGCCAATCTATTCCGAACGGTAAAGACTTCGCAGCATCCTTAAATTCACGGTCATATTCAGTGCTAATTATATTGCCCGCGTTAGCTAATTGCGCCAGCGATAATGATAGCGACAAAAATAAGCCTAGCACCATAATATTTCGCAAGATCTTCACTGTCTGAACTCTCCATAAATGCTTTAAAATAAGTCTCGTTGTCATTGTCGTCTAAACTTTTCTGGACCGCACGATCCATCCAAAGCAAAGAAAGTCTTCCTGCAAGTATTCCGATTATCGCAAGGAATATTTTAAATATTCCTTGAGCTATGGCTGATTCAATCATTATATTGTTACCTCTACTGGAGTTAAGTTTGGTGCTTGTCGGATGATTTCACCACCACGAACAAACGCTTTCTGTCCCGCCGAAACACTCGTGCCAATAACGGTGACCGTTTGGCCGGACAAAGTGGTTGCTTGGCTAGTATCTGAACCAACCGAAGTTATTGTTACCACCTCAGTAGATTGCTTGCCAAGTAAATTTTGAAACTGGTTAAATGTATTAGTCATATCTTCGCTCAATTTTTAATGACTGAATTATTGCACTTCCATTTCTAACAATACTTAATGAAACGGCTGAAACCATGCCTCGCCAAGTACCGCCACCAAGCGCATTAATTTCTAAAAGCTCTCTTGGTTTTATAACGCCATCAACAGTACTGACATAGGTTGTTACCGGGATAACTTCATCAATATGATTCTTTGCTATCTCAATCCTACCACGCTCAGTCCCTGCAATGGTATCGGTAATATACTTATTTACCACGTCAGGTAGCGTTACAAGTGCGGCAGTGCCTTGCTGGACACATTTAACGGCGGCTCCCCCGTTCTCTTCACCATAAACATAAACTGAATCGGGTTTCTCTCTTGGCTGCCAATCGGTATCAACTGAAAAGAATTCAGACTCGTTAAGCGTTCGATCAACAACCACTATCCCCCAGTTCCAAGGGCTCGTTGGATAGCGTGGTAAAACAGTTAAAATATCAGTATCAGGAGAAGGGACAAGAACGCTTCCTATCGATTCGGCTAGTTCTGATATTGCTGCCAATGGGGATTTATCAAAGTAACTAAATCGATTCGCTGGGAGTGTCCAAGTAGGACTACTCCAAACGCCTGCGAACCCTGTTCCCGCAAGTTCATTTGCCATGATACCCGCAGGAGTACTACTAGAAGTTTCAGTTCTTGATCTTTTGGAAATATAAGGATGAGTTAATAATTTGGTTCTACTGTATCCTGTGCAACGAATGTTTCTCTGAACACCTTTCACCCTGTCGCCTTTCAAACCTGTTGAAGTTCTAGCAATAAAGACTATAAATAATTCACCATTAATATTAATTTCTAAATCAACAGTTGTTAGGCCACTAGGTTTTATTAGATTTAAAGTTGCTTCATCTGCAATATCAAAATTAACAACCCACGCAATTGAATCTAAATCATGCGAGAGAGTAAAGTTAGTAAAATTTACAGGTGTTCTTTCTGGAAGTTTAACGACATTAATTGTATTCACGAGTCTTATTACCTCAGTTATTATTGGAGGGTCAACGGGGTTAATCGCATCATCATCTACTTTGTAATCAAGCCTTACACCACCGCCTATTAGAAAATTATTAAGACCATACCCATACGTTAATCTTTGATATGCATCAACAGGAGTTGTTTTATCCCAAGACATGATTGTTGTTGAATCTACAGGGGACAATCTGGTTTTTACTAAGTCGTAATCGATAGGTTGTTCAAAATCACCAGTAAACGAAACTACCTCGGCTGTAATTAAAAAATCAGTAGTTGGGATGTATCTGAATTCAGAATCAGGATTGGGTTTACTGTAAGTCACATCAACGTTTCTAAAGCCAAAGTTTGTGCTTTGTTCTATAGGTTGATTTATATTTTTAACACCTTTCACAATTAGATTCAGTTCTTCAAACTTATCCCAAGGTAAACCTGTGCTCATTGAGCCAAAAAAATTAATACCAAGCTTAACACCTTTCACAATTAGATTCAGTTCTTCAAACTTATCCCAAGGTAAACCTGTGTTTAAAAATATACTTTTAAATTGTCCGTGTTCATATTTGAAATCAAACATCATGTTAATTTCTTCAGGTTTATCATAACGAATAGAAAAATTAGAATCCATTACGTTAGTAGTAGACCAAGATGCTTTGTTTAAGCTATCAATAGGTTTTGCTTTTTCAAACCTGCAACCCGTAGAGCTTGTAAGTAATTCAGCCATTAGATAGGTGTGACTACGGGTTTAATAAAACCATTCATTAAAGGTCTATGTAATGGAAGCGTTAAGAAAGTTACAGCGCCAGAATTAATTAATCCCGATTCAGGCCAAGTAGGTTCAGCACTATCGACTAACCCGTCATTTTGTGCAATGTAAACATTTCGATTAGGGACAGTTGGGTGAATAATTGTCCCAACTCCAACAAAACCATCGATAACAAAATCATTCCCGTAATCAGGAGCCACATAAATCAAACATTCGTCAGTGTAAGGATAAACATCAATCGAATAATCACCTGTGGTATCGTCAGACGTCCCAGCACCAACAACAATAGGAGTAACGCCTACTGAAACAACAACCACTCGTGCGCCAAAAGGTAAACCTAATTTCTTTACGTTACCTGAAATAACATTAGTGCTAGTAGGGTTTGTTTCTGGTTCTCCACTACTCCCGCTCCCGCCTTCTACAATGTGATTATCAGCAAGACCTATAAATACCCCAACAGGATTATCAGACGGTTCTAAATCTAAAATTGAAACGTGATCTGTTGACATTATTGGAGGAGCAACAGTGGTTGTTGTTAACTCAGATGAAGGAATATTTATTGGAGTACTTAACGCATTATATAAAACTTCATTTGGTGTAAATCTAAGACAGTCAATGTAACCTTCCCACGGAGCACTCATAGTTGCACCAACTCCATATTTACCAATTCTAACGTCGTGCCCCGTATAATCAAAAGTAGTTCGCCATTTTGAACGAGATGAAACACCATTGCAAAATAAAGTAATCAAACCATTATCGTTAGTAACTGCAACATGATACCACTGGCTATCCTGAATAGGTGTTTGCTCTAAATCAACATAGCACCGTCCGCCTGCATCATACCACGAAAAAGATTTGCTCCCGTTAATTGTATATTGCAAACCTCTAAGAGTGTTAGAATCAAAATTAATAATCGTTCCTGAAGTATTACTGATAGTGGGGTCAACCCAAACCCAAACCTCTAAAGTCCAGGAGTTGTTTGCGCTATCTCCCAAATCGAAATCTGTCGTCAATAAATTACTTAAACCATCCAATTTTAAACCACTTCCTCCAAACTTAAATTCATCGGTGCTAATAATTGGCGTACCGTTTTCAATAGTCCACGTAGAAGGCGTTAAACCGTCGTCGTTAAAAACTTGAGACAAATCCGCGCCGTTAAATAGTAGAAGATTATTAACCGACATCTAAGTCATACCTCCAACCCCAGACATAGCCATTTGCGGTTTTTGCTACCATATAATTATCGCCATTAACAACCAGTCTATCTCCAATAGGATTAAAAGCTTCCTCACTCCCTCCATCATTCATTACGATTACATCAGGCATGTGTCCCCAAATAGCATAAGGTGTATTATCTCTATCTCTCAACTTAACTCTGTGAAAATAAAACTTCCCATCAACAGGATTTGGTTGAGTATAAGGCGTTGTCGAATATTCCATGTAGAGTCGAGTATTTCTGTTTACATCGTTCCAATGATTCCTGCGTTGATATGTTCTATCGTTTGTTTCTGAACCTCTGAAAAAAGAATACTCCACAAGCGCAGCGCTAATATTAATAGCTGTTGTCGCATTACCAATAACAATTTGGTTAGGAACGGTTGAAGTAGGATTAATTTTTTCATACTCACCAAAAAAGAAACACGCACGATAAGTATTAGTAGCTCTAAATATAACGTAGCAAAATTCTTCGTTAGCAATTACATACCAAGCATCATAGAGTGCATTATTACTATCACGATTTGGCATTTTCCAATCAGTAACCGTATCGTTAGCCCCCCCTCCAATCGTAGGATATTGTTCGGCCCCAGTATCAACATCGCTCATCGTTGCAAAGCCTGTAACTTCGCTCCACTCATAATTAAAATTATCATCGACACGAAAGTAATCACCTAAACCAGATTGACCTCTGAACACAGCTTTGTTATTTGGTAAATCAGAAAAAGGCATTGTCCAACCCGCAGCAGTTCGAGTACCGTAACCATCAACTAAACAAGCTCTGATAATTGTTAACACTTGTCCCAGAGTAGTGCCTGAATGTGCAGGAGCACCCACATCGTCCGAAGAATATAATCGAGTAGTCATTAGTTTGCATCTCCTCTTATTTCTAATTCAATGGAATCTAAAGTTTCAATTAGAGCGCCCGATTTAACCGTTCGAATAACCCACAAATTGTTGTCTCCTGAATCAGTGTTAATTCTAATTACATTATTTGTAACCCAACCAGAACCAAAACCAGCGGCTGACATTACAAAATAAGGCGCACCAGTGGCAGGATTGATTGGAGCAACATCGTCAATTGAAATGCTTATTCCTGCTTCAACAATTCCCAGTTTTTCTTCAACAACGTCTACCGTTGTGCTTGTTCTAAAAATAATAGCCCATCGTCCCGACGTTGATGATTTATTATCAATCTGAATGGGATTATTAATTTCATCATACTGCGCAGTTGTTGGATCTCCAATTAATGAATCTGACCAAACGGGATTTCCATTGTTCCAAATTTCCTGAGCAAAATAATTATAGACTCTAGAACCAGTGTCACCGAATACTAATGATGAAGCAATATAAGTTATTCCTGCTGTGTAATCGTTAGCTAAAGGTGCCGATAGTGTGATTAAACCGTTAATTTGGACTTCAGTAGCAAGAAGCATATCTTCAATTCTATCTACAATCTCATAAGGCGCTGTTAGAGTCGTTCCATGTTTATCCTCTAACACCAACGGGTTCCCGAAAGTTATCGTTCCTGTAGGTTTATCTAATGTATATTGAGTTGAATTTAACCTCAACCCATTAACATCAATCACTTCGATTACAGACTGTCCTACTCGTGCTAAAACTTGAACCTGATCAGCAACAGGAGTACCACCACCCGCGACAGGTGTATTAACTTCATTAAAAATAACAAGATGCCCGCCTGCTGTAAAAACAGGAACGCGCCCATCTATTGGTAAACGAACAGGATTCAAACCAAGTAAAGACGGGTCAAGAGGTAGTGACGATTCAGCAACCGCGTCATACTTTAAACTTTGCGCTAAAACTTCTGAAGTAAATTCGATAAAAACCATTCCCGTTACAGAATCAACATATGACGTTGCCGAATTAATGTCCACACCTGTGATAACTCCGTTTGCGTCAGTCGTTGCCGATTGCGCACCGTTGACTGATTCGTAACGAAGCTGGAAACTTCCAGTCGATAATTTAGTAGACGCGGTTCTAAAAACAACATTGCTAAAAGGAGCAGTATAAACACCCGTATCATATTCAATCGTTTCAATTTCATCAGTGAACAAAGCTAAGAAATCTAAATATAAATCAGCAGGCCTTTCGAACCAATCTAAAACAATTTCACCTCGGGCTTTGTTCACTGTTCCAATCTGAGTACCTATCCCTGTTGTAGTATTAAACTCATTGTAAATAATAGACTCATTCTGACGAGTAAACATTAAGTAAGTTTGATCTGTTGTTGTTTCAACGAGGAAATTGAAAGCTAAGTTTCCTGAAATTCCACCTACAGTATTAATTACATATTTCAATAAGTTTTCAGCAGTATCGTCCATGTTAAAAGAAGTGACAGGGACGCCTCCTAAAGGGGAATCAATGCGATACTCAAAACTTAAATCGAAATTATCAACAGTATAGAAAGCATCAACAACGGTTAAATATTTTGGAGCAGCACCAAAAGATCCCGCGTAGGCAGGATTATCAATTTGATGAGAGTTCAAAATAGTAGTAACCGAAACATCACCATTCAAAGCAACGGTTCCTGTAATTGTTCCGTAATTAACGGCTCCTTGTTGCGTTAAATTTCCAGAACCATCAGAAGTTAATAAAACTGTTCTTCGTCTATCTCGATAAGAAGCCACTACGCCTCCCCAATTGTTATCAGGAGAAGGCACCAGATTTAAACTGATTCGAACCGATTTTAAATCAGTAATAGCGTCTCCTAAATTAAAAGTAACAGTTCCTGTTGCTGTTACCTCAGTAATTAAAACCTCAGAACCGCTAGGAGTTTTGCTGCCCACTTTATTTAAAATTTCATGAGGGTCACTAACATTAGTAGTATACTGGTCATAATCAATAACAACGTTTTGGTTAATAGCTCCAAGAGTTGGAAATCGACTAATCGATTTAACCGTTTCAATGTAAACAATTCCGTTTATGAAATCTAATCTTCCACCAATAACTCTTGCTACATTAGCTGTATCAATTAAATTTCCATCAGCATCAGAAGTAATATTGATTAATGCCGAAACCGCTGTATCATATAGTTTCATTACAAAAGATAAAGGGTTAATGTCTGAATGATCTAAAACAATCCTAATGTATCTGGTGGAAATTTCAGGGACAGTAGTTGTTGCTGCTTCAATAATTCGAGTATCACTGTGATGAGTAAACCTGTCGGCAGATCCCCATGAAAAAATAATAGTCGAATCAATGTCTGGTAATGAGCCAAGCGTTAATGAAACAGTACCTGTATTATCGCCATTGTCCGAAATCGTCCCAGCACCAATTGAAGCGTCTTGACCAAGAGTTCCATCTGCATTAGCCGAAATTCTATACCATTTTCCATTACTTCGATAATCAATATATAAATCGGTTATCGAAGGTCTAGGACTTAAGTTTTTAACATAAACTAAATTTTGATTACCTTGAGTGATAAGAGTTCCACCTGTGAATTCTGTTGCAGATTCAATAACATTAGCCACTTCATAATTACAAGTTCCACCACCACCAAGTGAGACAGTCATTGTAACTGTCCCACTTTTATAATCAACGGTAGCTTTAATATCACCTGAAGAAATTTCGATAATATTACCTTTACCGTCGTCTGAATATAATGTGCTATAAAACTTTGTAATCGAGTTTGGAACTATCGAACTAGGGAAAACTGTAATTAAACCTACTCCATTGGCATTAGAAACTATTCCTGTAATAATCCTGCCTGTTGGTAATAATGATAAACCATCGATAACTGCGTCAGAATTTACAATTGGGGTTTGAGTTACTGAAGCAGGAACTATTTGTTCGAAAATATCATCAACAGTAATTACCGAATCACCCGTTGTAGCGTTCACCGCTAAAAGTTTAGTTCCGTAAAATTTAGCCGCATTTGCGATTTGAGTAGCAAAAGTATCAGCAGTATTCGGCGCTTGGCCCGTTGGTAAAAAGCTAGAACCCGTAAACGCGATCTCTAAAGGTTGTTCTATTTCACATATAATTCTACGTCGAGTGTAATCAGTAATTGTTCCACCTGAAGAATAAGCTAAAATAATTTCGTTAACATCTACGCTAGAGATTCTAACGTACTGCTCTGTTAAATTAGGTTCACGCAGCATATAAACTTCACCAACAACCGGAGGAGCAGAAGTGGTTCTTTGTAAAAACGTAACAGACTTAGAGCCACTAACATGATTTCCGAATAAGTAAAACTCTTCTTGATAACTAGCAATCAAATACGACTCAATAGCATTTTGTGCATCAAGTCTTTTGTCGTGTGGTGAATCGGTATGAACCAACAAGGCACTTACGTTCACGTCAGTAGGCGTTTTTCTTAACATTGCATGAGCACCGAAATAAGTATCGTTATTCAAAGTGTCAACTGTCGGGAATATTTTACGCAAGGCAACATCTCCCGAAACGGTATCAATACGCGAAATGTCGGGAAACAAATTGTTAACATTTCCGTCTACGATTTCAACAGCGGTTCTTGAACCTCCACCAGAATCGTTATCAGTATTATCCTGCGCTTGAAAAATCTTAATGTCATTATTGTTAATAGTCATTTTAAACTTCCATTAGTATAAGGGTTATTGTATAGTAGTCGGTTGATTCTTGAACGTTCTTTCTCCAAACAGGAATTGCCTCAAGTCCTGCTCCTGAACTTCGATCAAACATTACATTAAATGTCCTCGCGTCCGCAATGGTTAACGTGTAAGATTTGTCAGAAACAGCATAGAGAGAGTACAAGGCATCTAAAACAGCTTTGGTTATCCAAACATCAACCCCACTTCTTAAAGTAATAGGGCGACCTGCTACAAGGTTTCCTTCTTGAATTACAACACCTCCACCCACTGTAGGTTGAATATCCTGACCTATAGGCGACCATTGGTATTCATCAATCCATTCTAGTGAATCAGGAAGTGTAATTATAGTAACACCATCATCTAAAGTCATTTTAACCTACTCCCGCAATATTTACTTCGCCAAGCAAAGTGAGTGCTTGTACTGCTGAATCGGCATCACTTGCAGAAGCAGCGTTAAAAGAAACTGTTTGACCCGTCGGTAACAATATATTAACAGTGTGTGTTGTTGAGTTGTTAGAAAAGCCGCCAGTATTATTAGAATTATTATTGTTTGTACTGGTATTACGATTTTCACCAAAATCTCTTTTAAACTCCAAATTCTGAGCCTGCTTAAGTTTAGCGATAGCGTCTCGAATAGTGCTGACTAATTTATTATCGCCAGATTCGCGTGCTTGATCGAGCAAATCTAAAAGTTCTTGCATTTCCTTTTCGAACTGGCGTTTTACAATCGCTTTTTCATTTCCCAAAATGGCGTCTAACCGATCCTGAACATCATCAAAAGAGTCATTGATTGTATCATCTAAATCCCTAAATTCATTCTTAGCATCTTCGATTGCATCACGCAAAGGGCGTAACTGATTTTCACCAAGGATACCAACCAACCTGTCTGCTTTTGCAGAAAACCTAGAAATTTCTTGGAGACTATGAGTTCCGCTTTCTAATTGCTCGTTATAATCACGCAAAGCCAAGGTTGCTTTAATTGTTGCCTGCTGCTTTCGAACATACGCATTATTCATTTGAATAACATCGTCCCACCAGCCGCTAACAGTGGTTCTAGCAAAACGATATTCTTTTTCTAAATCTTTTGTCTTTTGTTTCAGTTCATCTGTACTTTGACTTGAATAATCTAATTCTTTATTCAGACGATGCTGCATTATTAACCAGACGGAAGTGGCTGTTGAAACTTCATCAGCCGCTTGAGCCGTTTTACCAACAGATTTAGCATTAGCCGTTTGCGCACCCGCGTTCGATTGTAATGAGGTTGAATTATCATTAATGGCCTCAGTGTGCTCTATTGTCGCCTCCGTGGTTTTGCCAATGGCTTCAGCCAGCAGCTCAGTTTTAAAACGAGTATCTTCTAATCGTTTATTATATTCCAGTTCTGTTATTTGTCTCGTAACACGCAGTCTTTCGAGTTCAGCTAATTCAAAATTGTGTTGCCTCTGCATTACAATTAATTCGCTTATGGTGGCGGTTTCTACTTTGCGAATGGTATCTAAGTTAGCGCCTGTTTGCTCTAATCGTTCTTGCGCTTTCTGAAGTTTTAAAACGGTCTCTTCATATTCAAGCGTACCTTCAGCCAAACCTCGAAGTTGATTTTTTAAATTATTAATATCGTTAGTGTATTTTCTTACACTAGAAACTAAACCTAAAATCACATCAGTAGAAGAACCAAATTCATTATTAACCGCTTTCTGAGTACCCGCCAACTCGCCATTTTCTTCAATAACGTGCTTCATTGCTTTTCGTAAGTTTGCTACTTCTAAAAGATATTCTTTTTTAGTAATAAGCCCTTCTTGAAATTCTATAGTGACATTGTGTAGTGCTTTTTCATACAATTCAAGATCTTTACCGTAAGCATTTAATGTTGAATTTAATTTTTCTTGAAGCTTAAGATCTTCTTGCTTCGCTTTATTACTAATCTCTCTAGCATTATTTACAAGTTCAATTTTATTAGCTTCAGCTTCTAATTCTCTTTGCGCTTTAATGATAGAAGCGTTTAGTTTAGAGTACTGAGCGTTATGTTCAGTTTTAAAATTGCTAGACTTTAATGCTTCAGCTAGTTCCTCTCTTTGTGCTTCAGATAAAAACTTTAACGCACCAGAATATTTTTCAGCGTTTTTTTGTAAATCACGATATGTCGCTGAAGACGTTTTATTCCAATCAGCCTCAGCGTTTGCTATATCTTTAACATTGTCTTCCATAGATTTAAAAGCTTTGTCTTGCGCCTCATAAAGCGTATTTAAGTCTTCAACACTTGCGCCTATCCATTCGTTCCAAGCAATTCGAACTTGAAGAATCGAAGCGGTAAGTACATTGATTCCTAGTTGAAGATCATTAAGAGCAATTCTTAATACAGTAAATAGCGCTCTGCCGGTTTCTAACGGTAGTAACGCTGTTGCTAAACCTTCCGCGTCACTTGCTACCTCTAAAATAAACTCTCCCAATTCAGAAAACAGATTAACCAATTCAGCAACGTTTCCTTCTTGTTCTTTCATCAAATCATTTAACGCTTTTGCACCCTCATAAGTTTCATCTGCGAAAGCTTCACCAGCACTAGCTTTTAAATCTGTGAAACGATTAACCAACCTGTCCAGTTGTGCGTCTTGAGTAGCATAAGCTTTTGTTGCTTCTTCAATATGTTTATCAGCCGATTCAAAAGCCGCGTTCGCAAGGTCAACATTGCGAGCAAGTCTATCTGAAGAATCCGCAAGTTTACCTAAAACACCTTGAGCTAAAATACCGTCAATACCAAAACCTTTAAGTGTTTCAGAAACCAATCCTCCTTCTTCTTTTACTCCACGCAAACCTTTTATGAAAGCTTGAATGACAACTTCAGGACGTTCGCCTAAATTAACCTCAATTTCATCAGCCGTTAGTCCGGTTAAGTCCGCTAACCGCTGTAAGTCTTCACCGCCTTTTACAGAAGCAGATTTAATAGCATTTGATAGTTTTGTAAACGCGCCTCGTGATCGCTCTGCTTGCTGCCCAGTTTCTTTTAACGTTGCCCCAAATGCTGCTGCGGCTGCTGAACCAAGATTTAAAGAGGCTGTTCCTGTCAGTATTTCTTTAGTCATTACCGCGATTTCTTGTTCCGTAGCAGCAGTATTGTTGCCTAGTTCGACAATAGCAGAAGCCAAATTATGAATAGCCGGAGTTCCTTCACCTGACATTTGAAGCATTCTGGTTAACAGTGTTACAGCCTCGTCACCTGCCAAATTTGTTGATACAGCTAAAAAATCAGCCGCTTGAGCAATTGCTAAAATGTTGTCAGTACCTTCAATTCCTAACTGGCCTGCAACTTCAGCATAGCGTAATAATTCATTTGTGGCCGTTGGTGTAACATCAGAAGATTGACGTTGTAATTCTTCTGAAAGTTCTAATAGTTTATCTTTAGTTAGTCCGGTAGTTTTTTCAACTTTTGTTATTGCAACTTCTAAATCACCATACCCTTTTACTGAAGCACTAACAGCCTGCGCCGCTTTTTGAGCAGCAATTAAAACAACATACGCTTGAGCTAGTCTTCTAGTTGATTTAGTTAAGAAGTCAGTACTTTTTCCACGTTTAGTGTTGTGTAAAGAATCAGCTTCAACAGCTCTACGGGTAATATTCGCTTGTTTTTCAGTTAGTTTTAATTGTTGTCTAAGTTTTTGCTCTGATTTAATGTAGCCGCCTTTAGTTATTATTCCTTCACGCAATTCTGCGTTGAGTTTCCCTAAAGCAATTTCATATTTCTTAACCGCAGCAGTAACCCTTTTAGTTTCTTTAACTATTTTTCGATCGGCTTGAATAGATTTGAGTTTTTCAGAAGCTTCTTTTTCAACTGCTGCAGCAGCCCTTTCATGTGCCGCAGCTTTCTCTCGGCTTACTTTGATTGATTCTTTTTCTTTGATTATAGATTTTTTTAAAGCATTCGCTTGCTTATTGTAAGAAGCGCGAAGTTCATCACTGCTTATTTTAATTCGTTTAATTGCCGCGTTCAGCTCTTCTTTTTTTACAGCAGCATTTGCCGTGTTAACGCTAATGTCTTTTAATTGCGCGGTAAGTTTTCGATAAGCTAACTGATTTGCGTTAAGAATTTTACGTTGCTCTATAAGAGCGATTTTTTGTCTCTCAAGTGATATTCTGTCAGCATCAGTTGCTTCTTTGTTTTTCTTCAGCGCAATTGATGATTTTTTATATTCGTTAGTAGCTTTGGCAAAATCGGATTCAAGTTCGTTGACTTCATCACCAAGTCGTTCGAATGATTCAATACTAGCTTTGTCTATTTTTAATTTTTTTAATTCTTTATTGGTAGCAACGGCTTCGTTACCTAATCTATCAACTTCATTAGCTGCTTCTCGCAACTCATCTGACGTTAAGTTTTCAGCATCAATAACGAGTTTTACAATTTCGTCTTCGTTAGCCATTTTTATTATTCTCCAAAAAGAAAAGGGTTACAAAACGCAACCCTTTTTTTAGCATCAACACATCTAATTAATACGGGTTCAACTTAGTCTTGCAAAACCATGTTGAAGAATTTAGAAAGCGTTGCACCAACAATTGCTGTATCTTTCAATACATCAAAAGTCATTGCTAATTCGCCAAATTCATCGCCAATCAAATCAAGTGCCGCAGCAGGATTGAAATTAGTTTTGTGCAAAGTAACAAGTGACGATTTACCACTGTCAGCTTCGTTAAGACCATCAAAAACTAACTCATACTGCTTACCTGAAACAGTCAATCCTTCAATTATTGTTGACGTAACAGAAGTATAGTTTACTTCAATTGCTAAACCATCAGTAATTACAGTTGGAGTATCGAGGATCCTAATACCTCCGTTTTTAATTTCGTAATCGAGGTCAACCGTATACGTTACCGTCGCGCCAACATTAGTAACAGTGATTGTTTGAGTTAAATCGGGTAGATTATCAAACTTAACAAACGCGCCAAGATTAGCAGTTTGAGCTTCGTTAGATTGTGCAGCGCCAGTATGAGCAGTCACTAAACCACGTAATGCTTTCTCAAGGTTTCCTTTGTTAAAATCTAAAGCAGTTAAAGCGCCTGTAACAGAACTAATTCGGGAAACCGAAGAGGTTACTGCGCCGCCCGCTTCTTCGTAATCTTTTTGCTCTTTCTTGTCTTCATTGAGCGTTAAAGTTAAAGCACTCGCATTACCGATTGGAAGAAGACCGGTTGTTGCGCCTCTTTCACGTAGATAAATAGAACCTTTACCCATGTATGATCTAGTGTTTGACATTTCGATGTCTCCTATCCTAGTTTAAATTAATTACAGAGTTAGCAATTTACTATTTAAGTAAACCGCGTTTCCCCATAAGCTTTTTTTGCCCTTCAGTAACAGAAACTTGCTCTCCGTCAACACAAGGTTTACCACCGACATTCTGATTACCTTTTAAAGTAACCTTGGTTTTCGATAATTCTTTTTTAAAATCTGACATTTTGACATCCTCAGCTTGATTTTTGATTGAAAAACAGGTAATTAGTTTAGTAAACTAAACCTCGTCTGCGATAGTCTTCCTCTTCAACCGCAGATAATGAGACTTTATTTCCAACAGTTTTATCTTTTCCATCAGAAAACAAAAACGGAGATTTAACTACGCACTGTTTTTTACCTTTAGAAGGCTTCTGTTTTTCAGCAGTAATTTTTGGTTCACCAGAATTTACC
>Ga0256845_1000295_pt1 | contig 47690 bp, 40 predicted proteins | sample RiftiametaG_FD_189101 | JGI IMG/M metagenome (GOLD analysis project Ga0256845, IMG submission 189101) | Tube worm associated microbial communities from hydrothermal vent at the East Pacific Rise, Pacific Ocean - Riftia | ecosystem: Host-associated > Annelida > Integument > Unclassified ...
CAGCAGCGTGCTCTTGCCCGACCCGTTGTTGCCGAGCACACCTATTTTGGCGCCGGGGAAGAAAGACAGCCGAATATCTTTGAGCACCTCCTTGCCACCGGGGTAGACCTTGCGAAGGCCCTGCATGCTGTGAATGTACTCGTAGGAGGCCATGATTCGCGCAGCATAACCAATCCATGAGAGGCTCGCACGGGCGCCAATGTTTGCCGATCGAGCGGGCGATGCGACGAGGGACGACGGTCAGTGGGCGTTCTCGGGCGCGGCGACGGCCTGGGCCGGGCCCACGCCGGTTCGTGGGTCGGGTCGGGTCCCGCCGTGTTCGCTATCGGGCGCATCTTGCCGAACTGCGACCTTGCGCCTTGCAGTGTGCTGTCGCGATTTCCCCTTGCATCCACGGCGGAGCGCATTCTGATAGCTGAGTGACTCCGCGACTCCCGAGTGCAGGTCCGCGCGGCTATCGGGGCTGTAGCAGGGATCTTGACCGGGGCCGGAGTAGTCGACCCATTGTCCGTCGTGGTCGCGGACGTCAAGGTGAACAAAGGTGCTGTTTGGATAGTAGCCCACACCGATTCCACGAAAGGAACGGCGGAGAGTGTCGCGAAGCTCCCGATTCGATACGCCCTCCACTCGAAAATCTATGGCGCGACCTCGAGTGTGGTTGCTTCGCCGGCTGTCTCGACTTTGTTTGGGGTGGCGGTATCCAGAGATCACGTGGATTGTACGCTTCGGCCAATGAGCAGCAACCGCATGGAGTATGGTTGCGAGTCGCCAGTGGATGGGGTGATCGATACCGCTCCGCGTACACGCGAGGAAATTTCGCAGTCCAAGCAAGGCTTGGCGTCGGAGCTTTCCCTGTGCATCGAAGAGCCGCAGCGAATAGTGGGCCCCGGATTTGATGTTGTGCAGCGGTACCGGATGTAGATTCCGAGCGTCGAGGGGACGAATTTTACCCGAGGGGGCGCCATGTGCGACACCGACCGAGGAAAGAATTCCAAGCGGCCCGAGCGTCTCGGCAGCCGGTGTGATGCGCGCAAGTCCCGTTGGCGCCATCAGCACTCCCATCATCGTCAGAATTCGGGCGAAAATGGCCACGTTACGTAGAGTCAGCAAGCTTCATGCCGAGCGCGAAATTTTATTTTGCTCCACGCCGGCGGGCGTTGGATATTCACAGAGATGTGTCCCCAGGATTCGATCAGGTCGGGTGGGTTGGAGATGACCCGAGCAGAAACAAAGGTCCAACGGTCGCTCGCCCGCTATGGCGCAGATCGTTGGGGGAAAGAATTTTTGAGTGTGAACGACTCTGGGCACCTGCTCTTTTCGATGGGCGATATGCCGGCGGTCGATCTGCAGGCACTGGTGCTCCGGATACAGAAGGCCGGGCTTAGCACGCCCCTGGTCCTGCGCTTCACAGATGTCATTGCCGATCGAATGAAGCGGCTTCGCGATGCATTTTTTGCCGCTTGTGAAGCCACCAACTACCGTGGCGGATTCACCGGGATCTATCCGATCAAGGTCAATTCTCGCAGCCCAATTCTTGAAGCGATTGTCGAGGTGCGTGCGCGCCTCGGTTTTGGACTTGAGGCGGGGTCGAAACCAGAGCTGTTGCTGATCTCTGCCCAACAGCCGGTCGATGGGCTTCCGTTGCTATGCAACGGCTTCAAAGATCGCGAATTTATGCGCATGGCATTTCATGCGGCTGAGATTGGCCACGAGGTGGTGATCGTACTGGAGAGTTTGCGTGAACTGAATCGATTTCTAGAAGTCGAGGAGGAAAGACAGTGGCACTCTCGTCCCTCTTTAGGCATGCGCGCGAAGCTCTACAGTAAGGGGGCGGGGAAATGGGAGACTTCCGGCGGTGAACTTTCAAAATTTGGGCTTACGACCGTAGAAATGCTGGAGGTGATTCGTCGTCTCGAGAGGGTGGGCTCTGTCGATCGACTCACATTGTTGCACTTTCATATTGGCTCGCAAATCACGAAAATCCGTCCCATAAAGATGGCAGTTCGTGAAGGCGCACAGCTTTGGGGGCACCTTCGCAGTAGGGTTCCGACACTTCGCTACCTGGATCTAGGTGGTGGTATCGGAATCGACTACGATGGCAGCCACAGCTCATCTTCTTGTTCCAGCAACTACAGCGTCGAGGAATACGCGAACCAGGTTGTGTTCGAGATCTCCGAGGTGTGCAACGAGCATGGCTTCATTCATCCGCAAATTCTTACGGAGAGTGGACGAGCACTTGTTGCCCACCACGCCGTAACGATCACCGACTTGCGGCAGGTTCAAGGACAAGTGCTGCCCGTGCCGGAGGTCTCGAAGGAGGAGCATCGTATCATCAGCGAACTGCGTTCCACCTTAGCTAGCGTCGCCGAGAACAACTACGAGGAGTATTTTCATGACGCCGTGGACTTTCGAGATGAGGCCTTACAACTGTTTTCTCGTGGCTACCTCAGCCTCGATGATCGCGCGGCCGCGGAGGCTCTCTTTCACCGAATCCGCCTTCGATGCCAAGAGATTGACGACCAGGTTCCTTCCGGTTCTGCGGAGCTCACCGGATATTTGCGTCAAGCTCGCGTCAAATACCTTGCCAATTTTTCGATTTTTCAATCGATTCCCGATTTCTGGAGCATCAATCAAATTTTCCCCGCGGCGCCGCTTCGCGGCCATGATGGTGAACCAAACTACCCGGTACAGATCGTCGATATTACCTGCGACAGCGACGGACGGGTCGATGCCTTCGCGCACCCTGATGGAAATCTAACCGAGCTGCCTTTGCACCGAGCCGCTCACGAAGAGTCGCCGAGCGAGGGCTACTTGGCCTTCTTTTTGACCGGGGCGTATCAGGATGCGCTTGGAAATTTGCACAATATGTTCGGCCGCTGCCATGAAATTATCCTTCGTCGCCATCGAGAATCGGACCCGAAAGATGGCGATGACGCCCTGTTTCCCGACGATGATTTTCACGTTTCAGCTCGGCCTGGCATGAGCAACAGTCAGGTGCTCGCTCAGATGGGATACGACGAAGATACGATGCGTGCCTCGATTGTGGCGAGGTCTACGGAGCAAGCCACGAGTCTTGGCGCAGAATGGGCGCTGACGGCATTGGCTGGCTACCCGTACCTGCAGCGATGAGGGTCACATGAGGGGTTCTTGAGCGAATCCCATGGCCGCATCGAGGTCGCTGAGGCAAGCGTCGATGTGGTCTATATGTGTGCGAAAACTGAGAATACAGATCCGCAGCGTGAAGAGGGGTCCGTCGGTACCATCGAGCGACGTACTCGAGAGAAACACACGGTCTCGACTGTTGATCTCGTCTTGAAGGCGGGCGTTGCGAGCGTTGTAGGCGGCGTTTTTTTCTCCGGGGTTGCGGCGGAGACGAAAGGCGACGGCGCTGAGCTGCGGGGCCGCCACGATCTCTAGCGGTGCTCCTTGGCCAATCCTGGTGAGCAGGGCCCGATGAAAGTATTCGGCGAGCTCAAGTTTTTCTTGCAGTGCGGCCCGGAAGGGAGCCACGCCGTGCAACATCAGAGGAAGCCAAAGCCGAAGCCCTCGAAAATCGCGACTGAGCTCCGGACCATAGTCCGCGGGGCTCGGGACCCTCTCCGTGTCTGACGTCTCTAGATCTTGCAGGTAATCGGCGTCGAGTTGGTGTGCCCGTCGGAGGTGCTCGCCTTGTCGAACGAGCAGACAGCCGGTTCCATAGGGCAGGAACAGACCCTTGTGAGGATCGAAGGTGATCGAGTCGGCCCTCTCGATCGCTTTCAAGCGTGTCCGGCCCTCCGGGCAAAGAACGAAGGCGCCACCGTAGGCTCCGTCGATGTGCAGCCAGAGTCTTTCGTGCGCACAAAAATCGGCCAACTCTGGGAGGGGATCGATGGCCCCGGTGTTGGTGGTTCCCGCGGCAGCCACCACGAGAAAAGGCTGCTTGCCGGCTTGTCGGTCATCATGGACCGCACGTTGGAGCGCATCCATGTCCATCTTGAAATGGTTGTCCACGCCGATCGATCGCAGATTTCGGGCCGGAATCCCCGCGAGGCGCATCGCTTTTGCGACGCTGTGATGGGCTTGAGATGAGGTGTAGGCGCAGGCTCGGACGTAGTTGCCCGAGTCGCCGAAGTGACGGTGGCGAGCGGTAACAATGGCCGAAAAGTTGGCGAGGGATCCGCCGGAAGTGAACAGGCCGCGAGCTTCGGGGCCAAAGCCGAACTCCGTGGCGAGCCACCGGAGCACGTCAGCCTCCAATCGACAAAAACCAGGGGCTGCGGCGGCGATTCCTGTGTAGCGGTTGCAGACGTTCGAGACGAGGTCGGCGAGAGCCGCGGCGAAGAGCCCCCCGCCAGGGACATAGGCGAGGTAACCCGGAGCTGGGGTTGTGAATGCAGCATCGACGAGCGCCCCAAGAATGGCGAGAATCCCCTCTGCCCCTTCTGGATGAGGAGCTTCGGAGATCTCTCGACTGTGCGCATTTGCGAGATTAGCGCCATCTTCACCGACGACGCCGCGAGAGGGCATCGTCATCGCGGCTGCCGCCTGTTGCAGCGCGAACTCACCGAAGAGTGCGAGAAGCTTCCGGTGCTTGGCCTCGTCAAATTCGAGACCGAGTGCGTCGGAATTATGTGAATCCTTGGTCGTGTTTTCGGTCATGGTCGCTATGGCCGAAACCGTGAGAGGTCGCGGTATCGGTCCCGAAGGTCCGTCTGTCGAGAACGCATGTCGATCGCTTCGCCGCGGACGTAGACCTGCTCAGCCCAGTGGTCGAGCTCGAAGGGATCCGCCTCCCAAACGACGAGATTGGCGATTTTTCCGGCCTCGATGCTCCCGTAGTCCTTGTCCATGCCGTAAGCGGTAGCGACGTTCAAGGTCACTGCGGAGAGGGCAGTCTCCGGATCGAGCCCATAGGCGACGGCGATACCAGCCTCTTGCGTGATGTTTCGAAGATTGTGGGTCTCTTCCAGCTCTGCGATAGCGATGGTGACCCCTCGCTTGGCGAGAATAGCCGCGTTGTCGAGACGGGCTCCGAGCTTGTCGAAGCTCCCGGGGAGGTTGGCACTGGGCTGAAGTACAACCACGATCTTCGCCACAGCAAGCGCCTCGGCGACCTTCCATGCCTCTGTGCCTCCGATGATCACGAGCCTGAGCTCATAGTCTTTGGCCAAGGCGATCAGTCCGAGGATGTCACTGGCGCGGTGAGCCTCGATCGTCAGCGGGATCGTGCCGTCGAGAAGAGGAAGCAGGGCCCTGAGGTCCGCGGGATGGGCACTGAGTTTTCGTGTCTGACGCCGCTCGTGGGCCTTGACGTTGCGTGTGTAGAACCGCGCGTCATCGAGAGCGCGGCGTAGCATGGCAAAGGAGGCCGCGCGGGATCCATGATAACGGCCGAGCACCGCGTCGACGGCGACCGATCTTGCAGCGACAGCGTCCTCACGGTTTCCGGCGAGCAAGTCGAACCAGGCGACACTTCCGCTGATCAGCCCCCCCTTGGGGCTGACAGCCGCGCTCGTCACACCTTCGATGGCCTGGATCTGAACAAGGCTGGAGTCCGTATTGATGGCCAACGAAGGATCGTGGCCTGCGCGAATCGCCGTGTTGTCGGTACGGCTGTTGTCGCGTGTACTTTCTTCCATACCGATCTCCACCAAACCGAGGTCGGTACGTGCGGCGATCAGGCCAGGTGTGATCCATTTTCCGGAGACGTCGATGACGGTGCTGGTCGACGGGAACGTTGCGCCATTTTTGAGCGTTGCGACCGAGACGATTCGGTCGTCGGCGATCTCAACCACGCCCTTTGAGATCACCTTGCCGTTGCCGATGTGGATCTCGGCTCCGATCAGGTAGGTGGTTCCCTGCACGTCTTTGGCCGCGGGAGTCGTAGGCTGAACGGGCTTCTTGGCTGAGGAGAGCGCGGGGAAACCCAGCGAACAAAGCCAGATGGTACCCAGTACGAGGCGTCGGCGAATGCGAGCGAGGCTGGCACTACGAGAAGAGAGATGTATGAATACAGAGCGTTGGTTGTTCATCGTGAACTCCGGATTTCGTCACGCAGACCGAGATCGAAATCGGTGCGGGGTTGATGCTCAGGATCGTGTCGGTCGTAGCTTAGTTCGCCGTCGATGTAGACTTGTTCGGCCTTGGCATAGACGCTGAAAGGCGAGCGGTCCCAAACAACGATATCGGCCATCTTTCCGACCTCAAGACTTCCGGTGCGATCTGCCACGCCGAGGGCCCACGCAGCGTTGAGCGTGATCCACCGAAGCGCCTCGTCCTCGCTGATCTCGATGCCCGCGTGGCGTCCCGAGCTCATGGCTTTGGCGGCCTCTTGATTGAGGCGTTGAATCCCGATTGCAGAGTCAGAATGAATAATCGCTCGGGCACCCGCAACGCTGAGCATGGCTGCATTCTCGCGGATCCCGTCGTAGGCTTCCGCCTTGAAGCCCCACCAGTCCGCCCACACCGAGGCGGCGGTGCCTGCGGCGGCCAAACGGTCTGCAATTTTGTAGGCCTCAATCGCGTGATGAAAGCTACGGATCGAAAATCCGAGTTCGTCCGCGAGATCAAGCATCAGCGACATTTCGTCGGCTCTGTAGCAGTGGTTGTGCACGAGAATCTCACCCTCGAGCACCAGTGCCAGGGTCTCGAGCCCTAGGTCACGCGAAGGAGCCTCGGGTTGCTTGTCGCTCTCGTTGGCCTGCCAACTCTCTAGCTTGTCCTCGTAGCGGGTCCATTTCGTGGCGTACTCACGGGCTTCGATAAAGGCTTTTCGGTAGCCTGCGACGTTCCCCATTCTGGTTTGAGGTCCACCTTTTTCGCCATAGACTCGCTTGGGATTCTCACCACATGCCATCTTAAGGCCGTCGGGAGCACCGGCGAAATGAGCGTCCTTTGCGGAGCGCAGGTTTGGCCGCAACTTAATGGTGAAGCTTCGTCCCCCGATGAGATTCGCCGACCCCGGGAGAATCTGGGCGGTCGTGACCCCGCCAGCCCGAGCGTAGTCGAGCTGGGGGTCTTGGGGCCAAAAACCATCGGCTGCGCGGGCATAGGCGGTCACGGGTTTCACGGCCTCGTTCCCGTCTAGGTGCGCACGCAAGCGGGGCGCCGCATAGACACCCATATGAGAATGTGTGTCGACGATCCCCGGCGTTACGGTTTTAGAGCCGACGTCGACGATCCGCGCATCTTTTGGGGCCTCAATGTTCGGACCTACCGCTGCGATTCGGCCCTTGCGGATGAGTACATCAGCTTTCTCGTAAACGATGCCGGTCGCCGTCATCACTCGACCGCCGCGGAGCAAAAAAGTTTCGCCCTGTTCGATTGCGGTGGGCTCCTGGAGCGTGTGATGCGCGGCTGGCGGCGAGGCCGTGATCGGCGTTTTTTGTGCGAGGGGAGGGGCACACGCCGGCAACAGGAGCAGGCACGCGAGAAGAGGACGCATTCGAGGAAAAAGCATGGGATCGTTCTCCGGGAGTTTGATTTGAGTGGTGCCGGCGCGACTAAACTCGAAAGAGGTCGTCGTTCAAGCAGCTGGAATCGGCAATTTGTACGCCTTTGGCGAGGGCGACAGCCTGGGGAAGAAAGTGAGCTACGAAGAAATCGAGGTTGAGTATCTTACTTCGCAGGAGCGGTGAGTCCTGTCCGCGAGCGAGCAGTCGTTTGGCGACGCGGGCCTGATCGAGGGCCTCGGTCGCCAAGACGGTGAAACCAAATGCCCGCATGAAGGGTGTTGCCTGGACCATCGCGGCGTTGACATCGCCACTTTGGCCGACGGCGGCGACCCGCATCGCGGCTCCGCCGACATTGTCGATGGCCTTTCCAATCGCCGTCGCATGGCCCTCGAAGCCCTCCGCGGCGGCTTCGGTTAGAGCGAGTTTCATCTCGGTCATCCAGTCCAGGAACAGCTTTCCGTTTTCGAGGCGAAGTTTTCGCCCAAGAAGATCGAGGGCTTGAATGCCGTTGGTGCCCTCGTAGATCGACTGAATCTTCGCGTCGCGCACGATTTGCTCGACAGGAAACTCGCTGACGTACCCGTAGCCGCCATAGATCTGAACGGCTGTGACTGCGATATCGAAGCCGAGATCTGTGCACATCGACTTGACGATGGGCACAAGCAGGTCTACGCGTCGTCCCCGGGCGACACGGTCCTCGTCGGGCCCATGCTCGGATGCGTCGAAGTCGAGGCAGAGTCGGTAGGCCATGGCTCGCATGGTCTCGACCAAGACCTTTTGGCCCATGAGCATGCGCCGGACGTCTGGGTGTTCGACAATTTTGACTCGCTTGGCATCCGGTTTGCGTGCGTCTGCGAGGGAGGTGCCTTGAACGCGTTCGTTGGCGTAGTGAAGCGCATATTGGTAGGCGGAGGATCCCATCGCTAGACCCTGAAGCCCGACGCCGATCCGTGCCTCGTTCATCATCTCGAACATGAGACGGATACCGGTATGAGGTTTTCCGAGTAAGTAGCCGCGGCAGGGCCCCCGGTCGCCAAAGGCAAGCGTGCAGGTGGCATTCCCGTGAATCCCCATCTTGTGCTCGATGCCGAGGACGTAGGCGCCATTGCGTGCACCGAGTTTCAAGTTCTCGTCAAAGCAAAATTTCGGCACCAAAAACAGGCTGAGTCCCTTGGTTCCAGCTGGCGCATCCGGAAGGCGCGCCAAGACGAGGTGGCAGATGTTCTCGACCATGTCGTGATCGCCACCTGAGATGAAAATTTTCTCGCCTTCGATTAGGTAGACGTCGGCCTCTTCGCTGGGTGTAGCTTTGGCTCGGTTGTCCCCGACGGCCGAGCCTGCGCCAGCCTCCGTGAGGCACATGGTTCCGCCCCATTCCCCCAAGAACATTTTCTCCGCGACTTTCGCAGCGAGGGCGGTTGGCGCGTGACCAAGAATGACGCGGGCGGCGCCAGAGTTGAGTAATGGATACATGTTGAAGGCGATGCAGGCGCCCGAAAAAATCTCGCTAAGTACGGCGGCGATCGTGTGGGGAAGTCCGGCACCGCCCACCTCCGGGTCTGCGCGTGGTCCTGCCCAACCGCCCTCGGCGAAGGCTTTCCAGGCTTCTTTGTAGCCCGCGGGGGTCGTGACGCCACCTTCACCGTCAAAGCTGCATCCCTCGCGATCACCGGGTCCGTTGAGGGGAGCGATCACTTCGGTCGCTAGTTTGTAGGCCTCGCTCAGGGTGGCCTCGTAGATATCTCGATCGAGGTCCGAGTATCGTTCCGATTGCCCGAGTCGGCCAGGAAGATCGAGCTGTTCGAAGAGGGTAAAATGCGCGTCGGCGAGATCGAAGGTGAAGCTTGTGCTGCTCATTGTGGTGGTCTCGGGATGATCTGCGGGGGTCGGAGTGGAGCGTGTGGCCCTAGAGCTGGGACATGCGGCGCATCCGCGAAAATGTCCAAAGCTCTGTTGGTGGCTGCATACTAGGATCGTCGGCGGGCAAATCAAAGTACCGACCAAGTCCGTGTAAGGATGGAAAGGAGAGCCCGCGGAGGTGATTTGGCAAAATGGAGCCCGCGTAGCGTGAGAGCATCAACTCATCGATCGTCGGGTCGTTGCGGTTCGCAGGAAGGGAGTAGAGGTCAGCGGTCGTTCGGGCTCCAGCCTCAAGGCAGAGATTTTTTTGGCCACGAGCTCTCAGCCAGCGGACGAGCTTCGCAAGAGATGGTTGCTCGTCGGGGTGAACTTCGAGTCCGGCGGAGCGTGCCTTTTTTGCGATTTCTGATGTGGTGTAGATCAATGAGGGGCTGGGTCCGCGCAGTGCCGGGTGGTTGGGATCGGGCATCGTGCGGGTCAGCACCACGAGTTCCGGAAGTTTCTGGAGGCCTAACAATTCCCGTCGCCATCGTCGAAGCCCAGGAGCGATCTCGTAGCGGAGATGCGGCTCATCCCTCAAAATTTTTCCCGTGATGATGATGGTATCGGCCCGAGCGCGGGCGAGGTTCAGACAGAAGATATCTCGGAGACTGCGTGGCGAGTCTGGGGCGATCCGGATCACGACGTGGCGGTCTGCGGTCTGCGCCCAAAGAGCGATGACCTGGTATAGACCAGCCGAGATCCAGGTCGGATCGTCGATGGCATTGCGCCCGTACAGCGCCTCGATCCACCGCAAGACCGCAGAAGTGTCCTCGGGGAGCGATGATGTCTCATGAAAAAACGTCACGGTCTCAGCTTAGTTCGCATGTTGTTTTCGATGGGCCCGTACGGCCATCGCCAGCATCTCAATTTCGTGTCGATAGAGCTCTCCCCCGATATCGCCGTTTGGATTGATTTGGAATCCGACAATATTGGTTTCGGCGAGTCGCTGAAAGAGCACGGACCCGTGGATTTCACGGTAGTCCCAGCCGAGCGGTTGCCACAGCCGAAGCGCTTGCCAGTCTGAGAACGCGCCGTAGATCGGCTTGCCCTTGGATGTGTCCATGACCAAGAACTGAATGTCGCTGTCGTCGTTGTCGTCGCGGGGTGCTTTGGTATCCATGCGAAGCGGGACGAGAAAAAGTGTGTTGACGAGGGCATTGTAGAGTCTGTGGCGACTGTTTTCGTCCCGTTGGCGGGCCGAATTTCGCATCGCCTCAAGGAGGTCAGGGTTCGAAGGGGGGTGGCGCTCGTCCTCAACGAGAAGAACCTCGATCTGCTGGTCGCAGCCGTAGAGGCGTGCCAAAATATCTTCGGATTCGTGGGCAGCTTTGCGGAGTGATGCCCGGTCGACTCCCGTGCGTCGCTGCCAGTTTCGTTGTCCGGAACTCTTTGAAAACCCTTGAGCGCGCATTTCTTTGGCCCTCTCTACGGTGAGCTTGTGCCGCGGTGGTAAACGATGACTGGCGACCGCTTCGATCTTCAGAGAGTCGTCGGTATGGTCTACACAAAAGATCAAGTAGACCGGGCCAGATTGGACGACAAGGTGGGCCTCGTCGGCGCTGGACTCCGTCAATTCGTGTAGCTTCGTTTCGAGCTGCTGAGCAAGTGTGTGTGTGGGCGTTTCGAGCTCGGCGGAGGGAGCCGAGGAACCGCGTTCATTCTTCGGTCTCAGCTGGACTTGTGCCGCGTGAATTTCGCGGTCGGCGTGGGGCGGTTTGGGCACATCTTTACGATAACACCGCTGCGTAGCAAGCCGCGGCGGCTCATACGCAGGATCCCTCGAGAAGTCATGCGTGAGTGATCAGCAGCCGATGGGCTCCAGGATCGCGCACGATCCGACAAATTTTCATGCCGTCGTTCAGTGAGGGCGCAGCTCGTGGCAAGCTGCAGCTTGCGCCCTCGCTGGCGCGTGAGGAGATCGACAATTGGGAAAATTACCCCGTTCCCCAGCACTTAATGTCTTTGGACCCGTGGACGAGTTGGCTTGGCGCGCCAAAGCGCAGAGAGACCTGGGTGGCAGGTCACTGGCGAGCCTCGGCTCGACGACGCCAGAGAAAATTCGCCTCGATGTGGTCTATTGGGGAGGTCCCGCCGATGGGCTCGAGAGCTTGCCGGGGCAAGGCGCCCATCTTCGTGGGGCAACGGCCTTTGGTCCGCATGACGGAACCTGGACCACGTGTCAGGAATATCGGCTTGTGGATGCGAAGGACGCGGGGCGCGCTGCTGCTGCGGACGTGGAGCGTGGGGCTTCGGCGGTTTGGTTTTGCCTCGCATCGAGCGAGCCGGCCGGTTCCACAAGTGAGAGGGACCTCGATGGCTGCGGAGAGGGGCTAGAGCTGCGGACAAAGGCCGAGGCCGAGGACTTTGTGGCATCTTTGCCGACGAGTCTCGATACGGCGGGGATTCGTATCGAATGCGGCGCATCTGCGAAGGTGCTAGCGGACTGGCTGGGAGTCGATCGGGTGACCTTGCTGGCAGATCCGATCGGAACCTTGGCGCGCGTCGGATCGATCAATATCGAATGTGCGCAAGCGTTCGACGAACTCGCAGTTAGAATCAAACAAACCCCCGCGGGGCGAGCCCACGTGTTGATCTCGACCACCCCGTACGAGAACTCGGGAAGCAGCGATGCACTCGCGTTGGCCTGCGGACTCTCCACCGCGGTTGCCTACTTACGGGTGCTTGAGGATCGCGCAATCTCCCCCCGCCGGGCAGCAGCGAGTCTTCAATTTCGAGTGGGTATTGGCCGAGACCTATTCGCCGGAATCGCCAAACTTCGGGCGCTGAGGTCGCTCTGGTCCCGCGTTGCGGCATCGTGCCAACTTCAAGACTGTAGCGCGCATGTGCATGCATGCAGCGCATGGCACGATTGGTCTCGTGAGGACCCCTGGAACAATTTGATGCGCGGCACTGTGGGCACACTCGCGGCGGCGATCGGTGGCGCCGACAGTATCGCCACTTCGACCTTCGACCGGCTGATGCCTCGGGGGAGCGAGCTGGGGACACGACTGGCATGCAACACGCAAGTGCTTCTGCGCGAAGAGTCTCACCTCGACCGTGTGATCGATGCGGCCGGGGGAAGTGACTATGTCGAGAGTCTTACTGACGCACTTGCACGCAAGGCCTGGTCGAGATTTCAGGATCTAGAATCGCGGGGCGGGATGCTCGATGCGCTGCAGTCCGGGTATCTTCAGGCCCAGATCCACGAAGAGGCCCGATGGCGCCGGCAGCAGGTGGCGACACGAAACAGGCCCGTGGTCGGCGTTTCGAAGTATCCGAGTTTTGAACCCACGCCGCTTTCAGAAATTGAAGGCTGCTGGAGTCAAAGACGATCATGTTTAGGAGAGAATGGACTGCCGCCGACAGTGGTGGCATCGGTACAGCCGCTGATCGCCTGGCGTTCTGCGTCGCCGTTTGAGCGCCTTCGATGTGCGGTTGAGGCGCACTGCGAGGATCGCGGAGTCGCCCGGCCTCAGTTGTTCTTGGCCTGCGTCGGCGCCACGGCAGAGCACCAGGCACGTGGGGACTTTGCCGCTGAGTTGTTCGCTGCGGCCGGGATCGGCAGCCTGCGCCGCGAGGACTACCCTGAACTTAAACAGGCGATCGAAGAATTTTCGAATGGCCCCTCATGCTTGGTGTGTATTTGTGGGAGCGACCAGGCCTACACAGAGATGGCTGCGGGGGCGGTCGCCCAATTCGGCGACGCGGGGGCGCGGATGGTCTACATCGCAGGGACCCCGCCAGAGGAACCGATCGCGGGAGCGGTCTACATCCATCACCAAAGTGATGCGCTAGCGATGCTCACTGACGCGTTGGTTCGGCTCGAAATCGAGGTGAAGTTATGATCCCAAATTTCTCAAATCTTAGCTACGACGCCGCACTTGAGGGTCACCGGGGGCCGGGGGATGATGTCTCATTGTGGGAGGGAAGCCTCGTGCAGATGGCGGGGAAGCCCGTGCCCGAGCAGGCATGGCGGACTCCTGAAGGGATCGATGTCCAACGGCTCTACACGGCCGACGATCTCGATTGCGTCGACCACCTGGGCGGTGCACCTGGACTTCCTCCTTTTGTACGAGGGCCGTATTCTACAATGTACGCGGCGCGTCCGTGGACCGTGCGCCAATATGCCGGTTTCTCAACTTCGGAGGCGAGCAACGCCTTCTATCGCCGCAATCTTGCGGCAGGGCAAAAGGGGCTGAGTATCGCGTTTGATCTGGCCACACACCGGGGTTACGACTCCGATCACCCCCGAGTCGTGGGAGACGTGGGCATGGCCGGTGTGGCGATCGATTCGATTCTGGATATGCGGATCTTGTTCGACCGAATTCCACTCGATCGAATGAGTGTATCGATGACAATGAACGGTGCGGTGCTGCCGATCATGGCCCTCTATATTCTTGCGGCAGAGGAGCAGGGGGTGGCACCCGAACGGCTCGCAGGGACCATTCAGAACGACATCCTCAAGGAGTTCATGGTCCGGAATACCTATATCTATCCGCCGGTACCCTCAATGCGGATCATTGGCGATATATTCTCCTATACGGCGAAGGCGATGCCGCGTTTCAACAGTATCTCCGTGTCCGGTTACCATATGCAAGAGGCTGGGGCTACGGCCGACATTGAGCTGGCCTATACACTCGCGGATGGTCTCGAATATATCCGGACAGGGATTGCCGCGGGTCTGGACGTGGACCAATTTGTCCCACGGATGTCATTTTTTTGGGGCGTCGGGATGAATTTTTTCATGGAGATCGCCAAACTCCGCGCCGGGCGACTCTTATGGTCAAAACTTGTCTCGAAGTTTAGTCCCAAGAATCCCAAATCGCTGGCCCTAAGGACCCACAGTCAGACTTCAGGATGGAGTCTCAGCGCCCAAGACCCCTACAATAACATCGCTCGTACCTGCGTCGAGGCGCTGGCTGCAACTCTTGGGCATACGCAGTCGTTGCATACCAATGCCTTCGATGAAGCTCTGGGGTTGCCGACGGAATTTTCTGCACGAATCGCTCGCAACACCCAGCTTCAACTTCAGCAAGAGACTGGGATTTGTGCTGTGGCCGACCCTTGGGGAGGGAGCTACTACGTCGAGCGTCTCACTCACGACCTCGCATGTCGGGCATGGTCGCATATCGAGGAGGTTGAGGCTCTTGGTGGGATGGCGAAGGCCAACGCGCGTGGTCTCCCCAAGCTACGGATCGAAGAGGCCGCGGCGCGCACCCAGGCTCGGATTGATTCGAACGCCCAAACGGTCGTCGGGATCAACCGAAATGTCCTAGACCACGAGGGGAAGGTTGATGTTCTCAAGGTGGACAACCGAGCCGTTCGCGAGGCTCAGCTCGCGCGACTTCAGCAGCTTAAAGCAGGGCGAGATGAGGCTGAGTTGAAGCGCCGGCTTGATGACCTGAGCCAGAGTGCGGAGCGTGGTACGGGCAATTTGCTAGCGTTGGCGGTGCACGCGGTTCGGGCCCGTGGCACCGTGGGTGAAATTTCATCGAGCCTCGAAAAAGTATGGGGACGTCATCAGGCGGTCACTCAGTTGGTTTCGGGAGTGTATAGTTCGACCATGGCGAAACAAGGTAGCCTCGAAGAAGTCCGGCAGCGTACAACCGCGTTTGCTAGTCGAGAGGGACGCCGTCCTCGTCTTTTGGTTGTGAAGATGGGCCAAGACGGTCATGACCGGGGAGCGAAGGTGATAGCGACTGGATTTGCGGATATGGGTTTCGATGTGGATGTGGGGCCCTTGTTTCAGACCCCCGAAGAGAGCGCACGACAAGCGGTAGAGAACGATGTCCATGCGATCGGCGTCAGCTCGCTGGCTGCCGGGCATCTCACGCTTGTTCCCGCTCTGGGAGCCGCCCTGCGCGCCCTCGGGCGTGAGGACATCCTGGTGGTCGTCGGCGGTGTGGTTCCCCCTCAAGATCATGATGCCCTGCGAGCGATGGGCGTCTCCGCGATTTTTGGGCCGGGAACTGTATTGAGTGATGCCGCGAAGGCGATGATAGACGAGATCGAGTCTGGTCTGGCCGGCGAGGAACGATGACGGGTTCCGAGGGCAAGACTTCGCGATTTCGTGGGCGTCGTCTCAGTCTCGAGCGCTACAAAGAAGGGGTGTTGGCCGGAGACCGAGGGGTCCTTGCACGTGCTATCACGTTGGTGGAGAGCACCCTAGGAGAAGATCGCCGACTCGCGCGTCGCTTGATTTTCGAAATTATTCCTCACCGAAACGTGATGGCCACCGCTCAAAGAGTCGGAATTTCAGGCGTCCCAGGAGTGGGAAAAAGTACGTTCATCGAGAGTTTTGGGATGCACGTGGTTCGGCGTGGCCACCGAGTCGCGGTGTTGACTGTAGATCCGAGCAGCAGTCGAACTGGGGGTAGTATTTTGGGCGATAAGACCCGAATGGCGGAGCTAGCCTGCAGCGCCTCCGCTTTCATACGCCCGTCACCGGCGGCCGGGAGCCTCGGAGGTGTGGCGCGCAATACTCGTGAGGCCATGTTGCTGTGTGAGGCGGCCGGCTACGATGTGATCGTTGTCGAGACGGTCGGGGTTGGGCAGTCCGAGACCGTGGTCGCGGAGATGGTCGATTTTTTCTTAGTGTTGATGTTGGCCGGGGCGGGGGACGAGCTACAGGGCATCAAGCGAGGGATTTTGGAACTTGCAGATTTGCTGGCGGTCAACAAGGCCGATGGCGAGAACCGGATGGCAGCGACGCGAGCCCGGAGCCAGATTCAAAATGCTCTCCATCTGATGCATCCAAGGAGCGAGGCTTGGGTCGTTCCGGTGATGACTTGCAGCGCGCAGACCGAGTCGGGAATTGCCGAAATTTGGCTAAAAATCGGAGACCACCGAAGACTCATGCAGGAGAGCGGCGAGTGGCAGAGTCGACGGGAAGAGCAACGCATTCAATGCATGTGGAGAATGATTGAAGAGTCTCTGTTGGAGAGATTTTGCGGGCAAGAGGAGGTGAAGGCGACCATTGCAGGAGTCGAGGCGATGGTTCGCAATGGTACGATCGGCCCAGAAGAGGGCATGGACCGACTCTTGGGGGAGGAAGGGCGTTCTTGGGACCTTGGAATTCAAGTACCCCAATAGTAGCCAACCCACAGACCCGCGTAGAGGGTGTGGGCCATGGGTCGACCTTTGCTCGAGGGAGTGAAGCCTCTCCAGCCTAGCTCCGGACCCAGGCTGAGACCGCCAGACCTCGGTGGTCGGCGATGACGCGCACCTGGGAACCACTCGTATCTTATGGCGCCGCTAAATTTGGGTCCGCCGAAACCACCGCGCTTGTCGAGGGCCTTGTCAACGATGAAACCGGCACCGAAGCCGACACCGGCATGTAGCGAGAGCGGATATCGGGAAGGGAGGAACCCGAACTCGAAGAGGACGCCACCTTGATGAAGCTGCTGGCGGTTGTTGAACGCGGTCGAACCGCTACCCTCAACAGCAATTGTCATCCAAGGAAAGAGGACCTGGCCTAGGCGGAGCGCTCCTCCGCCGCCGCCAAAGACCGGAGTTTGAAGATCGTAGACGCGGGCGATTGTGGCCCCGCCGAGGGTCGTCATTCCCATGAACACGCCGTCGATTCGATGGGGGATGGGCTTCGAGAAGGCTGCGGTTGCGGATGCGCTTCGTGGACTCGCGCTTACGATGAGGACTGCGAGTACGACAAGAGCGACTCGTCGGAGAGAGGAGCGTTGCAGCGAGGCCACGAAGAACACGCTTGATGGTAGGCCTGACACGTGCGCGCAACAACGCGATTTTTGAGTCGGTCCGTGAGCGGCTATGAGTTGTTGTTCAAGTCGAAGATCTACATCTTGCCGTCCGGATATAAAGAGACCACCATGGAATTTCTCCATGGTGGTCTCTTCTCAACGATTGGCTCGTTGTACTAGCGATTTTGGCTACCGGCGGCGCTCGACGGATAGATCGACACGAAGTGATCTTCCGTCTAGCTCTTTACCGCTGAGTTCCTTAATCGCCCGACCTGCGGCCTTGCGATCCGCCATGGTTACAAAGCCAATGCCCCTGGATTCGCCGGTGTCTCGGTCGAGAATGATCGTCGCCTCAACGACGTCACCAACCTTCTCGAAAAAAGACTTGAGTCCAGTTTCATTGGTGTCCCAACTGAGGCCACCAACAAATAATTTTGTGGGTGGACCTGATGCGCGGGCCCCCTGGTTGGAGCCGGGGGGCGCCAGGGGATCAATATTTGTATCCCCACCAGACTGAAGCTCCTCGGCTGTAGCGATGGGGATGCCCCCGTCGCTTGTGTTTCGGTTGCGTCGAATGCGCTCCGATTTGTCGCGCTTTTTACGTGCCTTTTCGGCTTCGCGTTGGCGCTTTCCAGCGGCATGGTTAGTTCGGGCCACAGGTTGTTCTACCTACGTCCTCGTCCACCGCCGCCGTATCCACCACCGGCGCCGCCACCGCCGCCGCCGCCGTATCCGCCGCCGCCACCGTATCCGCCGCCGCCGTATCCGCCGCCACCGGCGGCGCCGCCGCCGCCGCCGCCGCCGCCGCCGCGCGGACCACGTCGGTCGTCACGACTCTGCGCTTCGTTAACACGAATTGTTCGTCCGTCGAGCTCGGCACCATCGAGCTTCTCGACAGCTGTCTTTGCGTCGTTGGGCTCGTCGTACGTGACAAATCCAAATCCCCGCGAACGGCCCGTGTCCCGCTCGGTGATCACTTTAGCCTCACTCACGGGGCCAATCTCCTCAAACGCCAGGCGTAGAGAATCTTCAGTTGTGGCCCATGCAAGGCCGCCGACAAATAGTTTCATGATTGCTTCCGGCTCGACTTCCCTACCCGACACAAACGCTGTTTAGCGAGTCGGCTCGCTCAACCCTTTTGTGAGCGGCGTTCCCTGCTGTGCGCAGTGTGGGTGCTTGACCCGCGTAGCACTAGAACGCGCCTTCGACAACCACAAAGTGGCCGTCCGTGGGCTCGGAGCGCGCCAGGCAAATCGTGTGTTTTGCGCACATTGTCCAAAAATGGCGAAATACATCGCGTTGCATCGCGGCCGTGGCTGAGCGAATAGGACTACGGTGCGCCTGCGCGACTATCAGCGAGAGGCGGTTTCCGCCATTCTCGAAGCTCGAAGTCAGGGAATTCGGCGCATGGTTGTTGCTCTGCCCACGGGGGCTGGAAAAACGGTGATCTTTGCGGAGCTGATCCGGCGTGCTCGCGCGGATGTGCTCGTACTGGCTCATCGACGTGAACTGCTTTCCCAGGCGAAGACGCGTATCGAGGACGCATTGTCCGCGTCGGGCCAGTCGAGGCGTATCGTTGCCGTCGAGCAGGGGAAAATAAGCGCGCCATACGGTGCTTCGGTGCTGGTTGCCTCGCTTCGTTCGCTGCACGAGGGTCGAATTGGCAGGGTGATCGCGCGCCGCAACATCCGGCTGGTGATCTACGATGAATGCCATCATGCCGTGGCACCCGAAAACGTTCAGGTGCTGGATCGCTTAGGTGTTTTTGAGGCCGATTGGCCGGGTACGCTTGTGGGAGTCACCGCGACGACACGTCGAGCGGACGGGGTCGGGCTCGACAAGGTGTTCGAAAAAATTGTCTATTCTCGAAGCCTCGGATGGATGATCGAGCGTGGCTATTTACGACGGCTGAAGGGGCTGCGGATCCAAACGAAGGTCGACCTGTCACGGGTGGCGGTGAAAGAAGGCGAATGGGAGGCAGAGTCGTTGGCGGAGGCGGTGGACGTGGAGGAGCGCACTTCTCTGGTCGCTCGTTCGATTCAGGACCTTGCGGTGAATCGCCGCACCATCGCATTTTGTGTCGGGGTTCAGCATGCAGAGAATTTGTCACGGCGCCTCAACGAGCTGGGGGTGCGGGCGGGAATGGTCTGCGGCGAAATGCCGGAAGACGATCGAGAACGAACGCTGAAGCTCTTTCGAATAGGGGCTCTGCAGGTGGTGACCAATGTCGGCGTGTTGACCGAGGGGTACGATGATCCTGGAGTTTCGTGCATAGCGATGGTCCGGCCGACTCGCTCGGAGTCGCTGTATTTGCAGTGTATCGGTCGCGGGATGCGAATTCATGTCGACGCGAGCGACTGTCTAGTACTGGATTTTGTGGACTTGTCGGAGCTCGCCGTCGTGAACTTACCTTCACTCGTAGGTGAGCGTCCCGCGGACGAGGTCGAGGAACATGAGGAGGAGGACTCGTCGCACGAGAAGAGCGAGCCAGCACAGGAGGGGCTCGCGTCTTCCGAAAGTGTCCCACCGCCGGAAGATATTGTTGAGGTGCCCTTGACCGTTCAAGAAATCCGCGCGCGAACGAGCGGATTTGATCCGTTGACGATGGCGTTGGCAGAGACGATTGCAGCGGTCTCGATTAATGCCTGGATACCCCTCGCGTCGGGGGGCGCTGCTTTGTCGTTCTTGAATGACGAACGGACTCCACAAAATTTCTTAGTCCGGCCTCGTGAAGGGCGGGTCCGCGGATACAACCTCTATTTAGCCGATAAATGCCTGGCGACCTTTCAGGACCTTGAATCCGCGACGATTGCCGTCGACGGCGAACTGGCGAACTACGGAGTCGCGGGGACCGGTCGGCGGGACGCGCTTTGGCGAGCGCGTCCCGTGGGCAGCGAGATGCGAGCGGCCCTTCGAGCTTTGTCGCTTGCAGAACGTGTGACGAATCTAGGGGATGCCATGGCTATTTTGGCGCGGGAGGCCGGGGTCGCCAAAGAGTCGTCTGATCAGTCGAAGCCGCGGCTCGCGTGATTCGCAAAAACGGGTCGTCTGCGGACCTGCCGCTTGTCGCTCATCGATGTTCGGAAGCGGCAGGCTTTGGAGACCAGCCACTGGGGGGCCTGTGATAGAAGTCCCGAACCATGGCTTCTCGAGTCCTAGTTACAGCCGCGCTGCCGTACGCGAACGGTTCGATCCACCTCGGACATATGCTTGGTTTTGTGCAAACCGATGTCTATGTGCGCGCTCGTAGACTCGCAGGAGAGGATGTCGTTTTCATTTGGGCGAGCGATGCCCATGGGACGCCGGTCCAACTTCGGGCGCAGCGGGAGGGGATCACGCCGGAGGCCTTGATCGAACGGGCGCATGGTGAGCATCAACAGGACTTCGACGATTTTGGCATTGGCTACGATGTCTTTCACACCACTCATTCGGAGGAGAATCGGAAACACGCCGGCGAGATTTTCTTGGCGATGAAGCGGCGGGGCGACATCCTTTCCAAGGAGGTTGAGCAATTCTACTGCCCAAACGACAAGATCTTCTTGCCAGATCGTTTCGTGAAGGGGCGCTGCCCGAATTGCGACGAGCCCGATCAATACGGCGACGTATGTGAGAAGTGCAGCAAGACCTACGACCCAACGGATCTCACCGATGCCCGGTGCGCTCAGTGCGGGACACCACCGGAGGTGCGCAGCTCAGAGCACCTGTTTGTGCCGCTCTCACGGCACGGCGATTTTCTTCGGGAGTGGTTGAAAACCCCCGAAGAGGGTGGACAGACGAAGATTCAGGTTTCAGTGCGGAACTCGCTCTTGGGATGGCTGGACGACCTCCGTGATTGGGATATCTCGCGAGAAGCACCCTATTTCGGCTTTGAGATTCCTGAGCATCCAGGAAAATATTTCTATGTGTGGTTCGATGCTCCGGTCGGCTATATCGCCGCGACCGAGAAATGGTGCGTGGAGCAAGGCAAGGACTTTGCGGCCTATTGGAAGAGTTCGCCCAAAGACTCCGAGATCGTCCACGTCATCGGCAAGGACATCGTCTATTTTCACTGTCTATTTTGGCCCGCGATGCTGGCGGCGGCGGATTACACTGTGCCATCTCGCGTTCAAGTGCACGGATGGCTTACGGTAAACGGCACGAAAATGTCGAAGTCGAGGGGGACGTTTATTCTCGCCCGCACCTATCTTGATTACCTCCCTCCGTACTACCTACGTTACTATTTCGCCGCGAAGCTCAGCTCAGCCCAGGACGACCTCGATCTCAATTTCGCGGATTTCGCCAATCGAGTGAACGCCGACCTCGTCAATAAGGCAGCGAACCTGGCGAGTCGCTGCATCAAGTTCATTTCAGGGAAGCTCGGAGGGAAAATGGGTTCCTTGCCCGAGGACGCACATGCCCTACTTGAGTCTGCGCGTGCCAAGTTGGCGGCTGCGCCTGGTCAGTACCGTGAATTCGAATTTTCGAAGGTTCTGCGCGGTACGATGGAGTTGGCCGAGGCCTGCAATGTCTATATCTCGGAGCGGGAGCCGTGGAAGCTCGCCAAGAGCGACCCCGATCGGGCTCGGGAAATTTGCTCCGTGGGTGTGCAGATCAGCCGAAGTGTCGCCGCCTTGATGAAGCCCGTATTACCCGAGTGGGCGACCAAGATCGAAAGCATGTTGCGGATCTCCGTACCCCTCAATTTTGAGAATGGTGCCGAATTGGTGGCGGCCGGCACACTCTTGGGCCCCTACGAAACGCTTGCTGAACGGATCGACAAAGGCGGGATCGAACAAATCATGGAGGCGAGTAAAGACTCGGTTCCCGACGACGTCGGAGAAGATGACGAAGTCGCAGCATACGATGTGGTCGTCCCGCTGGCTCCGGAGGCATCGATCGATGCCCTCGACTCAGTCGACCTCCGGGTCGGAAAGGTCCTCGAGTGTGCGTTTGTCAAAAAATCGAAGAAGATGTTGCAACTGACCGTGGACCTCGGAACGCTTGGGACCCGGACGATCTTTAGCGGTATTTCGCTGAGCTATACGCCGGAGGAGCTTATCGGAAGACATGTTGTGGTGTTTGCCAATCTTAAGCCGCGAAAGATGAGTTTCGGGCTCAGCGAGGGGATGATCTTGGCATCGGGACAAACGGACGAGAGCGTAACTTTGGTGACCCTCGATCCACGGTCAGTGCCTGGCGACAAAATTTCCTGATGGAGGGAGGCCAAGGGGACGACCGCACTCGTGGCCTACGAAGCGAGAGAGGATCGTCGCCGACTTCCCGATGCCGCGCATATTTCAAGCACATCAACTTGTTCATCGGGGATGGGTCTTTCAGCCCATATCAAATTCGAGAGTGGTGACCGAGTACGGCCGGCTTACAGCGTAGTTAGCGAGATAAATTGTGTCGCCAACAAGCGCGGTGGGCAAGTGGGTGCTCCTGTCTTTTTCGAGCGTGGGTGACGCCGAGCACTGATGCTCCCCGAAAAGCCATTTTAGGGCTGGTAACAGCTCACTCTTTCCACTTGACAGCTACGCATGACCTGAGTTAGGAAGAACCACGAATAAATAGCCACTTTAGGGAAGGGAAGCTCGGTGAGAGTCCGACACGGTCCCCGCCACTGTAAGTGGGAAGCAGTTCGCAGAAAATCCACTCATCATGAAAATGACGGGGAAGGGCGCGAGCTACGCTGAGGGGTAAAACCCTCTGAACCCATGAGTCAGGAAACCTACCTATTGAGGCGTACGAACTTCCGCGGTGGTACGGAAAGGTCGATTGGTGACAGGTTGTCATCAACCCCCCTTTCATGCGTAGGTGAGGGGTTTTTTGAATCAAAGAAAAATAAAAGAGTGACTTGTTCCCCTCGGAGAAGTCGGTTGTTTAAGGGCGTTTTCAAACGTTTGAACCATTGTTTTTGCCGCGACACAGAGCGGAGCAAATAGATGTCGCACTGACGATGTGCTTAAATAACGATGATATCGATGGCGGACAATTGGCAGTAGGGGAGGCAAAATTGATAGTTCCTGGATTCTGCCGATACTCTATGTAGCAATATTAATCAGAAGCTGAAGAGACCCGTGGCCATTGTGGCAACGATGGATCTTCAGTGGAGCTGTAGTGTGTGACCGCGATGTTTGCGGCTGCATGCGGAGCAGTGACTACCGAGAACACCGAGAACACCGATGACACACAAAACTACATTGCGGAGCCTGTCGCTTGCTATGGTATTGGCCTTCGTTGGCCTCAACGCGGCAGCGTGCAGGGATACTTCTGATGCGGGTGCAGGTAGCACCGAGACCGCACCTGGCGCAACAGGGGACACGGATACGACGGAAAGCGCTACGGAGGGCATTGATACTGAAAGCGGAGGCAGCACGACAGCAGTGCCAGTCGATAGCTCGCCGGAAGCACTGGAAAATCGCGCCTATGTGATCTCAGAGGAGTCAGACGATCTGTTTGTCGTTGACTTGAGGGACATGAGTCAGGTCGCCAAGGTCGATATCGGTACGGGGTCGGGCACAAATGCAAATCACATGGCCATACTTTCGAAGGGGGGTACCAAGCTCTATGTGAGCGCAACACACCACAACGACATTGTGGTCTTCGATACGGTTAAAATGGAGACAGTGCGAAGGATTAAGGTCGGTGGCCATCCGACGCATGCAAGCGCATGCATCGATTGTGCGCCCTTCGGCCGAGATGAACTTTGGGTTGTCAACGAGGAAGGTGGCTCTATTTCAGTGATCGATATGGCGACCGACGAGATCGTGGAAACCATCATGGACTCGTCAATGGTGGTTCCCCATTTTACGCGATTCTCGGACGGCTTTGCCTATGTGCCAAGCATTGGTGGCAATCAGATTACGGTCATCGATCTAAATACTCGAAAAGTTTCCGACGTTCTTCTCGTCGGTGGCGCCACCGAGCCTGGTGCTTGTTCGGCAGATCCGTGTGGGTTCGCAGATGCTCAAATCGACGGAAATGGCGTTCTTGTGGCTGCCCATATCGAGACAGGGAAGGTCGTCGTGTATGATACGAAAACAAGGACTCGTTTGGCGGACATTGATGGGGGCGATAGGCCGTGGGCAGTCTTTGTCGATCAGTTGAGCAACGACTTTGATACCCATCTGATGCCGAATTGGGGCGACTCGAGCGTCTCGATTCTTGACCGAGTAAAATTGTCAGAGGTTGCTCGGAGCTCCCATGGGGATCAAGAGTCTTACGGGGTAAACTACAGTCCTCTCGCACCCAACGAAGCGTTTGTGCTCAATCGGATAAAAGAACAAGTCGCGGTTATCAACCGGTCTACGGGAGAACTGATCGAATCGCTTGATGTCGGGGGAACGACGGAAACAGCGACAACAACCGCCGACGGAAAATATCTTTTACTCCCACTTTCGAGCACAAATGAATTTCTAGTTCTCGATATCGTGACTCGCGCGGAGGTTGCCCGTTTTCCCGACGTTGGCGTTTACCCCTGGTCTGTAACCACGGTGGGCGGCCAAAACTACTGTCATTAGGCGATGACTTTTGCGGATGCCTGCCCATAGACACTGTTTTTGGGCCATCGTAGCGATGGCGTTGATGGTCGTGGGCTGTCGGGGAGAGAGTGTCCGCGAGCATCGGGGGGATGGACGACGACGTATCGTCAGCCTGCACGACGTGACGACTGAAATTGTCGTCGCGTTGAACGCCACAGACCGTTTGGTTGGGATTACGAGCCCGGTTTACGCGAGCCGAAGTGTTGTGCGATCCGTTGCGGCTGTGCAGCGGGTTGCGAGTCTTGAATCCATCCTCCTTGCCAAACCGACATCCGTGGTTGGACTGGGGGTTGTACAAGAACAAAGTCCAGACCTGGTTACGCGTCTCCGCGAGGAGGGAATCCAGGTCTATCTTTCCGATCCGGCGACCTTCGACGATGTTTACTCGATGACCTACGCCATTGCAGAACTCCTCGATGCTCAGGAATCCGCGGAAAATCTTGTGGCTCAGCTCCGACAGCGTGTCGAGGCTGCGTCGGCCACACCGGTACGAAGAAAACGGGTCTTTGTTTATGACTGCTGTGACCCGCCCTTCACTGCGGGTGGGAAGACCGTGCTGAGCCGGATTATCGGTAGAGCGGGAGGTGAGAATATTTTCTCAGATCTCGATGCGGACTGGACCCATGTCTCGTGGGAGGAGGTTGTTGCACGCAAGCCCGATATCGTACTTATCCATAGCTATCCCCACGACGGCCAATCCGATGTAACGGGCAAGCGAGCGATGCTCGGCCGTATCGGGACTCTTGGACAACTACCTTCAATAACGCTGCCTCTGGGAGCTTCGTTGGGCGGGTTGCGCAGCGCCGAAACGCTCGAACAACTGCGCGCGGAGCTTGAGGTCCTTCCATGAATTCGCGCAGGACTACCATTCTTTTGGCGGTCGTATGTGTCCTTGTGGCCTCGTTGGCTATATCCGTCGGGCCAGTAGGTTGGCGGCTTCCGTGGCCACCCGATGACATGCTCCTGGGCCTCCGTGCACCACGGGTGTTACTGGCCGGGATCGTCGGGGCCTCTCTCGCGCTTGCCGGGGTCTCTATGCAGGGGCTTTTGCACAATGATCTTGCAGACCCCTACATCCTTGGCCTATCTGGAGGTGCCTCCACGGGGGCTGTACTTTCGTTGGCGTTGTGGCCGGGCCTTCCCCCAGGTCCGGCGGCGGCGGCGGGGGCTGCTGCTGCCGCTGTTGTCGTGCGGTCTCTCTCACGAGGACCATACAACCCGACCAAACTTCTTCTTGCGGGAGTGGCTGTGAGCTCGATATTGGGTAGCGTCACTGGTTTGGTGCTCATTTTGGCACCGGCAGATCGACTGCTTCGGTCGACCACATTTTGGCTGTTTGGTGGTTTGGGGACACCGCGGTGGTCGGCGTTAATACTTCCGACCTTTTTACTCGTGGTGATTGGGAGCTATCTTTTTCGCCGAACTGCGCAGATGGACCGACTTTCACTCGGGCAAGATGTCGCGGCGTCTCTCGGTGTCGAGATTTCAAAAACAAGACGCGGGATGTTTATCGCCACCGTGACATTGACTGCTGTCGCGGTGGCGGTCGGAGGACTTATTGGCTTTGTTGGGCTGATTGCCCCGCATGCAGCTCGACTTTTTGTTGGGTTGGGTCATCGACGTGTTTTGCCCGTAGCGGCCCTGGGAGGAGCAATTCTCGTCATTGCCGCGGACGCGGTCGCCCGAACCGCATTTTCGCCTAGGGAGCTACCCGTTGGGCTTTTGACGGCTGCGGTCGGCGGTCCGTTTTTTCTCAGTCAACTTCAACGGGATGTTCAATGACGGCCGTGCTCGAGACATCGGGGCTTTGTGTTGGTTGGGAAAAACAACCGATTTTGAAGGGGATCAATTTGTCTGTCGCGGCGGGAGAGCGGTTGGCCTTGTTGGGCGAAAATGGATCCGGTAAGACCACTCTTCTTCGGGTTTTGGCTGGACTCATGGATCCGCTGGCCGGCACGATTCGGTGGAATGGCGGTCCGATTGCCCGAGGTTCTGAGCGAGTGCGCATGCTTGGCGTGCTTATGCAAAACGAGTCCGCCTCCCGTTTCACGGTGCGAGAGCTCGTGACCCTCGGTCTCTCGCTCGACGAGCCGATGAACGCGGATACAACCCGAACTGTAGATTCAGCTCTCATTTGGGGGGAACTGGATCGTCTGGCGAGTCGACGATGCACCACACTGTCTGGAGGTGAATCTCAGCGGGCAATGTTGACTCGGTCTTTGGTCGCAGGTCCCAAGTTGCTTCTGCTCGACGAGCCGACCAACCATCTTGACCCTGCGCGCCAGGCATCGTTGCTCGCGCGTCTGGAGCAGCTTCGAGGAGACATCTCGATCATTCTGGCCACTCATGACCTAACGCTGGCCGCGAGCTGCGATCGTGTGGCCTTGATCCATGCCGGGGGTATCGATTCTATCGGTACGCCGGATGAAATCCTCACACCGATCCACCTCGCGCGAACAATGGGCGTGCATGTTCATCGCCTTGATGATCCTGAGGGAGGGCCACCCTTCATACGTGTGGCAACAGTATGCGCAAGAGGGGCTGTGGCATGAGAGTGGGGGTTCTCATCGTGGGTCATGGCAGTCGAAATCCGCAAGCGAATACCGAGTTTGAGCGGCTCGTTCAGGCCTACAGCTCTACGCGACCGGATCTTGATTTGGTCTACGGCTATGTTGAGCTTGCGGATCCCACGCTTTCGATTGCTCTTCAAGAAATTTCTCGTCGTTGCAGTCGCGTTGTTCTGCTCCCGCTCTTTTTGTTTGCTGCGGGTCATGTGAAGAACGACATGTCAATTGCTTTGGAGCGGGCGCGAAGAGAGAACCCGAACATTCACTTTTCTGTGGCGCATGCGCTTGGTGTTCACTCTGATTTGGTCTCGTTGTTGCGGACTCGAGCCCGTTCTGGTTTTGGCGGGACCGCGGAGAAGCCCGGAACCGCAGTGATTGTTATCGGTCGCGGGTCGAGCGATCCGGATGCAAATGGCGACTTTTACAAGGTTGTTCGTCTGCTTGCGGAGGGGACAGCCTTTTCTTGGGTGGTGCCTGCCTTCATGGGTATCGCTCGTCCTCTCGTGAGTGATGTTCTTGAGTTGGTTGCGCGCACTCGACCGGATCGAGTTCTCGTTGTCCCCTATCTGCTTTTTTCGGGGCGCCTTGTCGAGCGACTCGTTCAACAGACGGCTGAGTTTGGCGAGCTCTATCGTTGGATTCCAACTGAGGTTGTCGGGCATCTCGGAATCGATCCGAGACTTTTTTCAGCCATCGACAAAAGACTCGCCGACGCGCTTGAAGGGACACATACGCTTCCATGCGATACCTGCCAGTATAGGGCCCCGATCTCCGGATTGAAAAAGGTTGATGGTATGCGCGCACTCTTATGGAGTCTTCGCCACAGCTTTACCCATACCCAGGCGATGCCGCATGAACATGCTCATCCACCCCTCAAAAAACACGTTCTGGTGTGTGGAAACATTGACTGTGCCAATCGCGGAAGCATTCCATTGATCAGCAGCCTGCGACGTTTGGTGAAGAACTCTGGCAAACAAGACGAGATCCGGATCACTCGGACGTCGTGTCAAGGCCGCTGCGGCGAGGGGCCAACCATAAGCGTCTATCCGGACGGCGTCTGGTATCGGGGCGTCCAAGAATGCGATGCCCATGAGATCGTACACGAACACCTCTTGGCAGATCGATTGGTCTCTCGGCTGGTCGATAATATCATGCAGTAACCAAAGGAATCCATTATATGTCATGTCATGAAATTGCAGCACTTCGTTTAGGTCTTATGCAGGTCCTCGGTCGTAACAACGAAGGGGAACGTCAGCATGAACTTGCCGAGCTGGGCGACGGCGCCTTGCGCGCGGGCCCGATCCAATCCCTTTGTATTGCCAAAGATCTCGCTAGTCTCAAGCGGTTCTATGACGCGGCGGTATCCGATCTAGAAGAAAAAGTAGCGAAAGTTTCGACCGAAGATCCGCAACGTGCGTACCTGCAAACACTTATCGTTTTGACCAAAAAGATCGAACTTGATCTGGATAATCAAATTGATGGAATGAATCGTCTATATCGAAATCTCGACGATATGCATGATTTTGTGCACGAGATCTACCCGGGTGACGAATCCAGCGAGGAGAAGCCCGATGGTGTCAACACCTAAACAGGCGCGGATTGTCGGTTCGAGTGCGCTCGGTCCCGATGTCCGTGTCCTCGATCTACAGATGTTGAACGGCCAAAGACTGGAGTTTAGTGGTGGCAAGTACATTATCGTCCATACAACGATTAAGGGTAGTGAGGGAAAAATTGTAAAACGGCCTTACTCGATGATTTCCTCGGACAGCGAAACTGAGTGTTTCCAGTTGGCCGTCCGTCGGATTTCCGATGGCGTCGGATCTCCCTGGTTTCAGGATATCGCACTTGGCAGCGTGATTTCCTTTAGCGGGCCTTGGGGCCGATGGTTCGTCGAGGACAAGGAGGTCAAAGATTCCACGCTTGTATTTGCGACCGACACCGGAATTACAGCGGCAATGGGCCTCACTCGAAGTCAGGGATTCCGCGCGAGACTGAAAAGGAGTCCAGTTCTGTGGTGTGCGACTTCATCGGACTATTTCCTACCTCTCAAGACGATTCGGGCGGCGATTCAAGGTTGTGCGGAGTGGTCGTTTCAGGTGATTCCCGTAAGTAAACATCCCGATCGTATGACGGCGGCACTTGCCGCCGTGGAGCAAGTTTTGCCACGACACCCAGTGAAGGCGGCCTACTTGGTAGGCGACGGGGCTGTTCTTCTCGGGGTGCAATCGTTGCTTGTTGAGCGTGGCGTTGCCCTAGAAAATATTCGATGCGAGGCATTTTTCAATCGTCCCCCGAAAGGTGAGGACTGATGGCTGGGACCGTAGTTCTCGACTCCAAGATACGGATGTGGCCGAAACCCGAGAATGACGTTCCACGGCCATCCGGTGGTCATGCGGATGATAGATATGCACAACGATGAATACCCGTGTGCCACCGCGCGACAAAAAGGGGCTGCGGACCGGCTTTACAACCGGGGCTTGCAGTGCGGCCGCCGCGAAGGCGGCGGTGCGTTGTTTCGTTCGTCAAACAAGGCTAGACAAGATCGAAATCGATCTACCCAACCGACAAAAAGTAGTGTTTGGAGTGGAGCGCTGTGAGCTGCACGAAGACTATACTCTCTGCAGCGTTATTAAAGACGCAGGTGACGATCCCGACTGTACCCATGGCGCAGAACTCGTTGCAGAAGTCAGGCTTCTCAGTGCTGGGGGGATTGAACTCGTCGGTGGTAGTGGGGTCGCTACCGTGACCAAACCTGGGTTGGGTCTCGAGGTGGGTACATCGGCGATCAATCCGATACCACGACGAAACATCATTGCCATGGTCGACGAGGAACTCGGGGGCACGCCATGGAATGGTGCCCGTGTCACGATTTCGGTACCCGATGGAGAGGAGATGGCCAAAGGGACCATCAACGCACGTCTAGGCCTCGTGGGGGGGATTTCGATTCTGGGGACGTCAGGGATTGTCCGGCCGTACTCTACTGCCGCCTTCAAAGCGAGCGTGGTTCAGGGAATCGACGTCGCAGCGTCATTCGGCCACAAGGTTCTGGTGTTAACCACCGGAGGAAAGTCGGAAGCCTACGCGATGAAGCTTCATCCAAAACTCGCTTCGGATGCCTTTATTCAGGTCGGCGACTTTGTTGGCGTTGCGCTAAAACACTGCGTACGCCGAAAAATATCCCAGATCATGATTGTCGGCATGATGGGCAAACTTTCAAAGATGGCGAATGGAAAAATGCAGACCCATGTCGCTGGCTCTAAGGTCAACCTGGAGCTGTTGGCCGAGCTGGCCGCGGAGGTGGGTGCCTCACCGGATCTTTGCAACGAAATTTGTGCGTCCACAACTGCGCGTCGAGTGCTTGAGCTGTGTTCGGAGGCCGGAATCCAGGGCCTCACCTCCGCGATCTGCAGCAAGGTGGTCGAACACACGACGCGCCATACGGACGAAAAACTCCGCATTCATGTCTATCTCGTCGATTTTGGCGGGACACTGTTGGCTCAATCGCCATCCGCTCTGTGAAAAATTATGAATACCATGCGTCAGATGACCGCAAAAGGTCGCAAAATTGAGCTTGATAGCTTCGCTATCATCGACGACGAAGTCGGTGAACATACCTTCTCCCCCGGGGACTGGGAGGTCACGCGCCGCGTAATACATGCGACGGCGGACTTCGAATTCGCCGATCTTATGAAGTTCCATCCCGATGCGGTGGGCGTAGGTATTGAGGCATTGAGGGGAGGATGTTCGATTTTGGTCGATGTTAAAATGATCGAAGCGGGACTCAATCCACAGCGTCTTGCATCCTATGGTTGCAAGGTGCATCACTACATTTCTGATACCGATGTCATAAAAACTGCGAAGGAGAACAATTCGACACGGGCGATTGAGTCGATGCGAAAGGCTCACCGCATGGGGGTTTTGGACGGTGCCGTGGTTGCGATTGGAAATGCACCCACGGCTCTTCTTGAGGTGGTTAGGCTCATTGAAGAGGTTGGGGCGAAACCTGCTCTGATCGTCGGCGTGCCCGTAGGCTTCGTGTCGGCGGTCGAGTCAAAAGAGGCGGTGATCGAACAGATGCGACCCTATATTGTCGCACGGGGCCGTAAGGGCGGAAGTACGATTGCGGTATCTATCATTCACGCATTGCTTCTTCTGAGTGCGGAGCCGACATGATAAATGAGCGAATCTCTCCCTTGGGGAAACGAACATTCACACGCAAACAACGAGCTGTCAGCGTGATTGGGATCGGGAATGACGGCTGTGTCTCTTTACAGAGTCAGGCTGTCAATGCGGTCGCTGGAGCTCAGGTGCTGGTTGGGGGAGAACGGCAGCTAGATTTTTTTCCACAGTTTTCTGGTGAACGTATTGTCCTCAAAAGTGGTCTTCTAGCGACTCTCGATCGGGTTGCCGAACTCGCCGAGGAAAACAAGGTATGTATTCTGGCGTCGGGGGATCCACTTTTTTTTGGGATTGGCGCACTCGTCGTTCGGAGAATTGGCGCAACCCATGTCGAATTTATTCCGGCACCGAGTTCGATGCAATGGGCCTTTGCTCGTATTGGTCTCAACTGGGATGACGCTCGGTTCTTATCGTTCCACGGTCGAAGCACCGAGGGATTTGTGGGTCGCCTCAAACGGCTGTCAAAAGTTGCTTGTTTTACCGACGAAGAAAACTCTCCTAGAAATCTTGCCTGCCTGATGGTCGAGTTTGGTGAGGCAGCATGGACAGCATGGGTATGCGAGAACTTGGGTGGGCCTGATGAACGCGTACGGGAGTTTTCAATTGATGTGCTGGCAAATCGTACCGATATCGCATCACTCAACGTTCTTATCTTGGTCCGCAACGACCCCAGTTGGAAACAACCTCCGTTGATTTCCTTCTTTCACGAAGACGCGTTCGCCAAACGTATGCCGAAGAGTGGGCTGATCACCAAACGTGAGGTGCGAACACTATCCCTGGCCGCCATGTCTATTCGACCTCGCAGCATCATCTGGGATGTCGGGGCTGGATCAGGATCGATTGCGGTCGAAGCCGCAATGCTGGCTTCCGAGGGACGCGTCTATGCGATAGAGGTGGACCCCAAGGGCGTTGATATCTGCCGAGAGAACATACGTCGTCATGGGGTCGACAATGTTCATATTGTCGCGGGGCGCGCTCCCGAAGCGCTTGCGGGAATCGAGGCACCTGATGCGGTTTTTGTCGGGGGCAGCAAGGGGAGCCTTGATGCCATTGTAGAAATTGTTCTCGGGAGACTTCGGTCCGGCGGTCGCATTGTTGTTAATGCGATTACTCTTGAGAATATTAGCGAAGCCTACAAAGCATTTCGTACACGTGGGATCACACCTGAGGTCACCCTTGTTAACGTATCTCGTGGTGTGCCGTTGGCCAGGTATCTTCGTTACGAGGCGTTGAACCCCGTCCATATTTTTTCCGCCACCAAGCCCCAGGTGCAGGGGGATTCTTCATGACGCTCGGAAAATTGTACGGCGTTGGCGTCGGCCCTGGAGCGCCCGACCTCATGACTTTGCGCGCCGTTGCTACGCTCAAACACGTCCAAGTGATCATCATTCCTCGGAGTTCGGACTACGGAACATCGGTGGCGTGGGCGATCGCTAAATCGAATGTAGGCGACGTCCATGGGCAGGAAAGAATTTTTCTAACCTTCCCCATGTCGATGGACCCTGACGTGGTTGGAGCTGCATGGGAAAAAGCATTCGTTGAGATCGACCAGCGTTTGCAACGGGGACTTTCGATCGCATTTATCGCTGAAGGCGACCCAATGGTATTTAGTAGCTTTGTCTACTTGCAGCGAGCGGCAGCGGTACGTTGGCCGGAGGTTGAGCTTGAGATCATTCCAGCCGTCACTTCGATCACAGCTGTCGCGGCGGTGAGCGGTGTGCCACTCGCGGATGGTCAGGAACGGATCGCTATAATTCCGGGACTTTACGGTGTGGCCGACCTTGAAAATACACTCGATAACTTCGACACTACCGTGTTGATGAAAATCGGTCCAAAAATGAATGAGATCGTTGAAACTCTTGAACGAAAGGGACTGGTTGACAAGGCAGTCTATGTCGTAAAGGCAACGATGCCTGAGCAAAAAGTCGTCAACGATGTCCGCGATATTCGTAAACAGCGTGGTGATTGTTTTTCAATGATGTTGATTGCGAAAAGAGATCGTAGCGGCGTTCTTGTGGGCGATTGCCCCTTCACCGACCGTGAGATGTTAAAATGACCCTCCGTTCTACTCAAGACAAGAGGGGGGCGGGGATCACTGGTGGCATCTGCTCAGCTCGAAAGTCTGTCGCAATATACGCAATTACCCGACACGGAATCGAGCATGCGTGCAAACTTGCAGGGTCGCTTCCGGACGCGGATCTGTACGTGTCGGCGAAATTGATGGAGCATGCTCCTGAAGGGGCAAAAACACTGCCACTACCCATGGGACCGCTTCTCTCAAAGACCTTTACCGCCTATGATTGCCATGTTTTCGTGATTAGCGTTGGTGCAGTGGTTCGTATGATCGCACCACTTCTGCGCAACAAAAAAGTCGATCCAGCGGTGATATGCGTCGACGATAGTGCGCGCTACAGCATCTGTGTGCTCTCGGGGCATGTCGGGCGCGGGAACGAATTTTCTAAAGAGGTCGCAAGCGTTCTAAATGCTGCACCAATCATCACCACGGCTTCAGATGTGATAGGCACGTTAACTGTGGATATCCTTGGGCGTGATCTCGGATGGACGCTCGACGATATGGACCGCAACGTGACACGCGGTTGTGCTTCGGTGGTTAACGCAGCACCGACGTTGTTCATTCAAGAGACGGGAGAGCCCGATTGGTGGCCGCGGGACCGTTCTTTGCCCGCAGGGGTGAAATATACGACCTCGCTTGAGGGGGTCGACCCGGACGATTGGGAGATTTTGTTGATCGCTACGGACCGAAATATTCGTTTGAGTGCACCTGACCACTGGAATAACTCTGTTATCTATCGACCTAAAAGTCTGAGCATTGGCCTTGGTTGTGACCGTGACACTGACCCTGGAATGCTGGAGCGCGGAGTTCGAACGATGTTGGACCGTCATGGTCTGTCCATCAAATCTGTCCGGGAACTCGCAACGATCGATAAGAAACAGGACGAGCCCGCGATTCTCGCGCTTGCCGAGGCCTATGAGTGGCCGCTACGCATCTACACCGCGGAAGAACTCGACCTCGTAGAGGGCATCGAAAATCCGTCTGAGGTCGTGAAAAAATATGTGGGTACGCGATCGGTTTCAGAAGCGGCATCGATCTTGGCCGCGGGCGCGAGAAATCTTACGGTCCCTAAACAGAAATATACCGAGCCAGATGCTGAGCATTCAATGACGATGGCCGTGTCTCGTGTTCCATTCTTCAAGCGAGAGGTGACTGATGGATAATTCAAAGAAATCTATTCTGGGTGTATTGTCGATCGTTGGAATTGGGCCTGGTGCAAGTGAGCAAGCGACTCCGGCCGCGCTATCAGCGATTGCGGATGCCAAGGTGGTTGTGGGCTACTCAACTTACATCAAGCTAGTCGCAGATCTTATTGGTGGAAAGGAAGTCATTCGTACTGGGATGACTGAAGAGATCAGTCGTGCTCGATCCGCAGTGGAACGAGCGCGAGACGGCGACAATGTTGTCTTGATTTCATCGGGAGATGCAGGGGTGTATGGCATGGCGGGTCTCGTCTTTCAGGTTCTGAAAGAAATGGGGTGGAAGCGCGGTGATTCTCCGGAGTTGCGCCTTGTACCCGGAATGACCGCGCTTAACTCCTGTGGGTCCTTGGTTGGAGCACCCTTGGGACACGACTTTTGTGCGATTTCCCTGTCTGATTTGCTAACGCCGTGGCCCAGTATTCAACGTAAAATTGATGCTGCCGCGAGCGCCGATTTTGTGATTGGCTTGTACAATCCCGCGAGTGGACGCCGCACGACACAGATCGTTGAAGCTCAAAAAATTATTTCAGGCTACCGGGATGGGAACACTCCAGTTGCATTGGTAAAGAGTGCATATCGAAAGAAACAGAAAATAGTGCAGTCCGATCTCAACAATTTTCTCGATTATGAAATCGGTATGAACACCACGGTGCTTGTTGGGTCCAGCAACACGTTTGTGTATGAGGGGTATATGGTTACACCGCGTGGTTACACAAATAAGTACACGTGGAATGGGAAGACGTTACCAGGTCAACGGCCCGGACGTTCGTTGGTGATTGATGACGATCCCATGACGAGTTTGCCGGAGGAAACGAAATAATGTCGCGAGCATCAAGAATCGCGGGGGCCATTTTGGCTGAGACCAAGGGGCGCCACTATCTGGTCGGAAACATAAAGGAGCCGTGCGACTGGGAGGTTTATGGATTCGAAGACCCGGGGGAGATTGTGGCGAGTGACCGTTCATTCATCGAGTTGAAGCCCTTGCGAGAAATCTCACCAGTCGGGGTCCAGCTCTCGTTGAATCTCGAAGGTGCAGCACTTGCTGAACTTTTGTTTCAGCGGCTAGTTATCCATCGCAATGGATCCGTCAGCGAACGATTGTGGAATTTGGTTTCTGGTTCTGACGGAACGACACCACAGGAATCGCTACGGATCGATGCCCGGTGGCTTGGAGAAATTCCGGCGCCTCTATGGGCGATCGTGAGAGATGCCGTTTTACGGTGTTAGTGTAAGAAAGAGAATAGTAGTATGCGTGTCTATATAATTGGAGCGGGACCTGGCGACCCTAAATTGATGACCTTGCGTGGCGCCGAGTTAGTCGCCTCATGTCCGGTGATTCTCTACACAGGTTCACTCGTTCCGCGAGAGGTGCTGGCGGGGGCCAGAGCGGATGCGAAGGTGATCGATTCTGCTGGTATGACTCTTGAGGAGATTATCGAAATTTTGGCCTCGGCACGCGATGCGGGTCACGATGTTGCCCGTGTGCACACGGGCGATCCGTCTATTTTTGGTTCCACGGCTGAGCAGATGAGACGGATGGATGAACTGAAGATCCCCTATGATATCGTGCCTGGGGTTTCGTCATTTACGGCTGCGGCTGCCGTCTTAGGGAAAGAGCTCACGCTTCCGGAACTGTCTCAAACGGTCATTGTGAGTCGTGTTGAGGGGCGGACACCCATGCCTGCAGGTCAGAGCCTCGCTGAACTTGGTCAGCATGGAGCGACCTTGGCACTGTTTCTCAGTGTCACGTTACTAAAGAAAGTCACGCGTGAGCTGATGCCGGTTTACGGTGAGGATTGCCCGGTGGCCGTTGTTCACAAGGCGACATGTTTAGATCAAAAAATTGTTCAGGGAACGTTATTGGATATATTTCAGCGTGTCCGTGATGCAAAAATTACCAGTCAGGCGATCATTTTAGTGGGTAAAGTTCTGACGGCCACGGATTTTGCCGATTCTCGGTTGTATGCTGCCGATTTTACACATAAATTTCGCAAAGGAATACCGCGCGCGAAAGACAATAAGGGTGCATTGAGTGCCAAGGATGACGTAACTTGAGCGCCTGCCCTACTAAGGTAGGATTTGTCTATCTGGTTGGCGCGGGTCCAGGGGACCCCCAGCTGCTGACATGCCGGGCGCTGGAGCTTCTGCGCTCGGCAGATGTTGTGGCCCACGACTCGTTGATCCCGCAGGTGATTCTTGACCTCGTGGGGATAGACACAGACTTAGTTTCCGTGGGACGTCGTGCAGGAGACGGTACGGTTATTGATCGCATTCACCCGGCAGTACTTGAGCTCGCGCGAGCAGGACGCCACGTTGTACGGCTGAAGGCGGGAGACCCCTTTGTATTTGGGCGGGGTGGCGAGGAGGCTCAAGCCTTGGCGGAGGCGAAGATTCCATTTCAGATCGTGCCGGGTATCAGCTCGGCGCTCGGAGCAGCGGCCTACGCGGGTATACCCCTTACACACCGTGATCACGCGTCCGCAGTGACCTTTGCGACAGGTCACGATGCTCCGAGCGTGTCTCCGATTGTGTGGGAATCTGCAGAAAAAACGGTCGCGCGAGATACTGTGGTTCTCTTCATGGCAGCACGCAGTATTCGTGAAAATATTGCGAAGCTGTTGGCAACAGGTCGATCGCTAAAGACACCCGCCGCTTGTATATCGTGTGCAACCCGCCCGAACCAGAAGATTGTCCGAGGAACACTCGAAGATATCACTGACGAGATGGAGCAAGCTAAGCTTCAGTTGCCCGCACTCGTCTTTGTCGGAGATGTCGTTTCATTGTCCGAAGAAATTTCGTGGATCGGAAAATGCCCTCTGTGGGGCCGGCGTATTTTGGTCGGTCGGTCTCGGCCGGGTCGTTCGAAGATTTCCTCCGACCTGCGAGCACTCGGGGCTCAAGTGCATGAAGTTCCGTATATTGAGATCGACAGGACGCCCGTGTCGAAGCTCGTTGCGGATAGATTGAAGGGGTTGGATCGCTTTGATGGCATCGTTTTTGCGTGTGTTTCAGGTGTTGATGCCGTCGTCGCTCACGTACGTGAAGTGAGGTCGCTAACCGCGGGAATGCAACATGTTGTAGCGATAGGCCGGTCGGTCACAGATACGCTTCTTCGCGAGGGGGTGACCCCATCTCGATCCTACGAAGGGAGTTGCGTCGCGGAACTGTCGCGTAAGGAGGATTGGCATGGTCTCTCGCTTGCGCTGTTTACGTCGCAAGAGGGGCGGCCCCGTTTGGCGAGTGATCTTCGGGAGTTGGGCGCAACGATCGAAGAACTCGTTGTCTATCGGGTGCGACGAATGATGTCGGAGCCGCCGCCGGGATCCATTGATCTGCTTGTGTTGCCGAGTTCATCGTCGGCACGGGCGGTTCTTGATCACTGCAATGTGAGTGATCTCAAGGATACCCCCACCATCACCATCGGTGTGCATACCGAAAGTGAGGCTCGTGCCGGGGGGCTAACGCAGGTGTTTCGGACAGATGAAGATACCCCTGAGTGTATGGTGAAATGGGTCGAAAACGTTTGGGGCGGGGCAGGTGGCGGAAGGTTTGTATAGCGATCTTGCGTATTTTGAAACGATCCGTTCTTGTGCGCAGGGCTTCGCATATTCTGAGCAGGCCCGCTGTTATGGCTGAAAAGAGAAGTTGCAGTCGGTGCGCACCTCGATTGGTCCGACGGCGTGAAGAAAAGGACGCGGATCGCTGCATCGCAGAAAGTAATATATTTAATGACTGTTCCATGTTTATTGATCTCTGGTGTGTCGAGTGGTGTCGGAAAGACCACGGTTATGGTTGGACTGGCCCACGCTCTGCGAACTCGTGGCCTTACGGTTGCCGTGTTCAAATGCGGTCCCGACTATTTGGATCCAACCTATCATCGTCGCGTTGCAGGTCGAGTGTGTCACAATCTGGATGGATGGATGATGGGGCGACAGGCAGTTCTGGACACGTTCGAACGCGGTTCTAGAGGCGCTGACATCGCCCTGATCGAGGGAGTCATGGGTCTGTTTGATGGGGCGTCTCCGACGGGGGAGGAGGGATCGACCGCGGAAATTGCAAAGTGGCTAGGCGCGCCCGTCGTATTGGTGGTCGACGTTTCGGGCATGGCTCGCACGATCGCGGCAGTGGCGCACGGGTTCGCGTCATTCGACAGGAATCTCGCAGTTGCAGGGCTTGTGTGCAATCGAGTGGGTAGCCGAGGACATCTCTCGCTTCTTCAGCAAACGGTCTGTGCCGCCCCAATCTTTGGAGGGTTCCCCAAAGCGCCGAACGAGACGTTTCCGACCCGCCATTTGGGCCTTCATGCGGCGAATGAGGGGGTGTCGAACGATCTCTTGTCAGGCTGGGGGCAGCGTGCGGAGGATTGGTTCGACATTGACATGATGCTTCGCTCGGCGACCGATGCGGTCGCGGGAGCTTCGACCGTGACCCCCGCGCTCGCTTCCGAGGCTCGGGAGGACCTCTCAAAGCGGCCTACGTGCCGTATCGGATTGGCATGGGACGACGCGTTTAGCTTCTATTATGAAGATAATCTGGCGAGGTTGGAGTCGCTTGGTGTCGAGCTTGTGCGGTTCTCTCCACTTTCGGATCGAGAATTGCCTGACGTTGATGGCTTGTACCTCGGTGGAGGCTATCCAGAGGTTTTTGCTCGTCGTCTATCGGAGAACCGGTCGATGCGCGCGTCCATCGAGATGTTCGCAGCGAGTGGTGGCCCCGTTTATGCGGAATGCGGCGGTCTCATGTATTTGACCAGAATGATCGTGGATTTCTCGGGTTCGCGTTTTCCCATGGTCGGTTTGATACCTGCGGAGGCAATCCTCTCAGAGAAACGACGAGCCTTAGGCTATGTCGAAGTCGAGACGCAGGCGGATTCATTGCTAGGACCGGCAGGGATCCGATTTCGTGGTCATGAGTATCGGTACTCTTCATTGAGTGAAATTGACGGTGATCGAATGAATCTCTATCGTATAAAAAAACGTCGAGGGGGTACGGTGACATGGGAGGGGTATCAGGTGGACAATGTCGTGGCCACCTATGTTCATGCTCATTGGGCATCAAATCCAGAGGTCGCTGAAAATTTTGTGGAGGCGTGCCGCGATTTTTTGAACAGAGAATGCGTGTTGTGATCGGTATCGGGGTCTAGGTGTCCCATCAGGGCGGGTTGCCACGACCGTTTGGTCGCCGTGAACCGCGGAAACACGAAACTGTGCGCCAATGGAGCGGAGGCTCGGTAGGTTGTATGGGATGTTGGGTGACAGGTCGCTCGTGGGCTTCATTCCAACGTGCGCTGAAGATGTAAAAATGAACAGGATCGCACTTCACGAATGAAAGGACGAGGGCATCATGGGCAAATTGTCTCCAAATTGGAGGTCCACTTGAGCTGCGCAAGACAGCTTGGTGGGAGGAGAATGTTCCACATGCAAGGGGGACGCGAAGAACCGCAGTTTGACCCGTCGCCATGTTTTCCGGATATTTTGAATTGAGACACTTCGCCTCGGTGGAAACGTGTTGTCGAACTTAGACGTGTCCCCAATTGGGGTGCATGGTCGGCATCAGAGGCGTCTGCTCAAGGCGCGTGAGTCGGCTGAAAGAAATCTCGGTTCACTTGTGCGCAAGCGGAGGACACGGGGTGATCTAGAGCGCAATAGGGCCTCGGACTTGTACTGTGTTAATGGTTCAGGCCAAGAATTTTGTTCAGTAGTTCGCGTGTCGCGCTGCCCCTTGGGTGGGGAACTTTAGGTGGTTTTTTTTGCCGACAGGCGCGGAGCGTGTAGCGTTTCGTTCATGGAGCTCAGCACACTCGAGTGTCGGATCGAAGCCATTGTTGCTGAACTTGCCGGATGCAACGGCTACCGGACGATTTGGTTGGATACGGAGGGGACGTTGCGTCTGTCCGAACCCGAAGAGGAGTTTGAACCGCTGGGCTGGTCGTATATGGCGACACTGATGCACCCGGACTCGAAGGCGGTCTCGAAGGCGGTCGAGGAGGGACTACGTTGTCAGGGGGAATCGCTAGCGATTCAGCCCGTGGTGTCGTGGAAGTCAACGGTGGTCGGCATCGAGAGTGCTCTGGTGCCCCTGTCGTTGAGCTGAGATCCGATCATTTCTGTAGCCGTATCGGTGAATTTGCGTGGCGGCAACTCGAAATTTGAACATCACTCCTTGCTGCCGGTGACGTGCAGCTGCGAGAATCGTGCTCGTGTCTCTAAGCCTGGCGATCAAATGGGTTTTTGACCGTGCCGCTGCGGCCGTGGGACTGGTTGTTCTGGTGCCTGCAATGGGGGCGATCGCCGTTTTTGTAGTGGCATCCATGGGCAGGCCGGTGTTGTTTTGTCAGCGGCGTCCGGGACTGCATGGAAGAGGTTTCACGCTGTACAAATTTCGGACAATGGTGCCTTCGGTGGCCGGTCTGAGTGAGTCAGAGGTCACCGCCAGTGATGCGGGACGGATAACGGCTTTGGGCGCGGCGTTACGCCGATTCAGTTTGGATGAAATTCCGCAACTGTGGAATGTTCTCGTCGGCGATATGAGCCTAGTAGGACCACGACCGTTGTTGATGAGCTATTTGCAGCGCTACACAAAGACCCAACAGCGCCGCCACGATGTACGCCCGGGAATCACAGGGCTCGCTCAGATTTCGGGACGAAACGGTATCTTGTGGGAAGAGAGATTCGCGCACGACGTCGATTATGTCGATCGGTGGAGCCTCTACCTTGACGTGACGATCTTGGTGCGCACCGTGGGGCTGGTGCTTCGCAGCGAAGGTGTGAGCCTTGAGGGGGGGTCGAAGATGCCAGAGTTTGTCGGTGTCTCAGACACCGGGTCGAATCCGGGAACGATCAAAGACGGTGCGAGGTCGTCGCCTGAAGGAGAAGAGCGCGACGACAGAGGGCTTGGCGGACGGGGATGACTACTGTCTGTCGACGCGAATATCAACGATGACCGCCCGATGGTCTGAGACACGATCGGCAAGAACCCAGCGCGAGTCGGCAGAACAGCCATTTCCGGTGAAGAGGTAGTCGATGTGACGGGTGGGCGCGTGTGAGGGGAAGGTCCCCGGAAAGTCCAGCGCACCTGGTTGAAGAGCATGGCGCTCGACGAAGGCATGTAAGGGGCTGCTTGGGTGCTGAAGGCTCGTATTGAAGTCGCCAGCGACAACCAGTGAGCGAGGGCCCTGGCGCCGGAGAATGGCCTCGCTGAGGAGTTCGAGTTGGGCCGAGCGTTCGCTGTCTCGCTTGAAGTCCAGATGCACAGAGACAATATCTAAGGCACCCAGCGGTGATTCGAGGGTGACGAGTGCGAAACCCTTGGTATCAAGCATGTTGATTGAGAAAGTCTCGCTTTCTCCCCCGATGATCGGGAAGCGCGAGAGGACTCCCGTGCCATAGGCGAGCTTTGGGATCGAGCGATCGACATGAAGCCCGTGGAAACTGTATTCGAGGCCGCTCGCCTGGCCGAGGTAGGCAAGGTGGTCGAAGTTTCCGCTCCACAACGATGCGGCATCCAGTTCCTGAAGCGTGACGACATCGACTTTTGAGTCGCGGATCAATTGGCCGATGGCGTCGAGATTTGTGCGGATATGACGGTCTCTGGTGAGGGCTTGGTGAAAACTTGTCGAGCGACCATGGGCGAGGTTAAGTGTCATGACTCGGAGACTTGAGTGGGTCGGTTCCGGAAGCACCTGCACGGGGGCGGATGGTAGGTAGAAGGGATCGACGTAGGAATAGGCGGCAAATAGAGCGCCTAGGGCGCCTAGGGCGCCGACGGTTGTCCCGCTGCGGAAGAGACGCCGAGTTCCCATTCGTTCCTTTCCGGCTTGACCATTCATCGAGCCAAGGATAGCAGGCGAGGTCGATTAAGCTTCTGAAAGACGGCTGGAAACCGACGTGTGTCGCGTGTGTGGGGTCGCTATGGCGGTCGTGTGGGCATCGAGCTTCAGTTGTCGGGGACGTCTGCGGCTAGCGATGTTGTCCAGAGGTAAGAGAAGTCTGCTGACTCGGTGGCCGCGCGGATTTTCTCAAGGTTCAGCGTGGTGAGCTCGACGCCCGTTCGGACGAGCGCAAGGTTGTTCGCGTAGACGGTACGGCTGAGAATCATGCCTTCTTGAGCGTCGTCAACTGCCACACAGATTTCCTTGCGATGCATAAGTCGTGGAATAAGGGTCTTCACACAGACCTCAGCGATTCGTGAATCAAAGCTTCCCCGTGTGTTTTGGAGGAGGCTTTCGCTCGCTCGAACCAGTGCGAGATCGGAGCCGTCGCTTGCGGACTGGATCGCCAGAATCTCTGGGTCGGTCATCGCTTCATCGAAGTAGGAAACGATCTGCAGCAGACGGGCGCTGCGCGGAACAAAGGGAGGAACATGGGCCTCAGTTCCTGGCGGGATGTGATGCCACTGAACAATCGATGCGATCGTCGCCATTCCGGGGATCGCCGCGAGTCGCTCACCAAGAGAGGTTGCATGCGCGCAACTTCCTCCACGTAGGTCCTGTAGGCGCTCTCCCGGATGAACGGAGATGAGCGCGTGATGCAACGTTGCAGCGACACCGAGTTCGGCAATTTCTTTGGTGTCCCAACCCATGGCATGCGCGCAGGCCTCGGCCATGGAACGGATACGTGCGGCTTCACCCGCGGGTTCAGCCGCGCGTACGACATCCTGCAGCAAGGATTGTACGTCACGACCGATGGCGATCTGTTCATCACTCGGTTCTTTGGTGTCGTTGGCCGGTCCGACGAGCGCGGTCATCGACGCTTCATCGTCGAAACGCGCCCCAAGTCCGAGCCGGCCATGAAGGGTCTCAGCGCGCGGTTGAAACTGTAGGGACCTCAGCTCTCGGTCCTTGTGGGCGAGCGCCCGCCGGCCCTCGTTGACGCTCCGGGAGAGGCGATGAACCTTGATGTTCGCAAGTCGAAGTTGCCGGTCCTTGCGGACATCCGAACCATACAACGCCGCCGCTTCGAGGAGGTCTGTGGTGATATCTCCCTCTTTGAGCGGGTGGGTCAACACTCGACATACCCGAACGCGGTTCACAGCATCAGCGATCAGCTCGATGCTGTGATCGTCGTCAGCCATTAGGACCAAGGAGGTCATGGAATCGTGCTCACGGACCTCAACGAGCCAGTCGAGCCCGCTTAGGTCAGGAAGCTCTTCTTGCGCGAGGACAACTTCAATTTCACGCTCGTCGATGCATGCTAAGGCCTCATCCGGGTCTGTAAAACACCAACTGTCGAATTCCGTGTCGAGGATTCGGCAGCGCAGCATGTCGATCTGTGCGGGACCGGAAACCAACGCGACCATCCGAGGGAGACGGTTCATGACCCATGGAGCATCGCTCCAATTCCCTGGGTCTTGAGGGCCCGGGACGGTCAGGGAGCCGTCTTGGCGGTCGAATCTGGAGCCGATCCGCGCGACACCGCGCAAGGTCGGACTCTCGTTCTTGTCAGCAGCACATCGTGGGCAGCGGACTCGCCACCTGAAACTCACATTCTGTTTGTGCGCGAATTTGTTCTAGATCCACCGAAGGGGCGATCTCTAAGAGGGTACAGCCCCCCGCGCCCAGTGAGAAGTAGCCGAGGTCCGTCACCAATTCATGGACAACGCCCGTACCGGTAAGCGGAAGTGTGCATCGCTCAAGAAGTTTTGCGGCGCCGTCGCGTGTTGTGTGCTCCATGGTGACGATCACCCTGCGCGCGCCCGCGACCAAGTCCATAGCCCCGCCCATACCCTTGACCTTTTTTCCTGGGATCATCCAGTTTGCGAGGTCTCCATTTTGAGCGACCTGCATCGCTCCGAGGACGCAGAGATCAAGATGACCTCCACGAATCATGGCGAAGCTCTCATGGCTCCCAAAAAAGCTAGCGCCCGCGTTGGCAGTAACGGTCTGTTTGCCGGCGTTGATGAGGTCGGCGTCGACGTCAGCATCAAGCGGGAAGGGACCCATACCAAGCAATCCATTTTCGCTGTGCAATATGACATCGATTCCACGAGGGATATGGTTGGCGACTAGTGTGGGCATGCCAATCCCAAGATTGACGTAGTCTCCGTCGCGTAGCTCTCTGGCCACACGTCTTGCGATTTGGTCTCGGCTTAGTGCCATGTTAGCTCTCCCTCGTGGTGCGGAATTCAATGGGTTTTTCGTAGGTTTCGCCCTTGATGATGCGATCCACAAAAATACCTGGAGTCTGGACTTCATTGGGATCGATTTCTCCAGGTTCAAGGAGAAACTCGACCTCGGCGATGGTCGTTGTGGCCGCCGTCGCCATCACCTGATTGAAATTATTGGCGGTATGTCGAAATACGAGGTTGCCATGGCGGTCACCTTTCCATGCTTTGATGATCGCAAAATCGGCCCTAAGGGGGGTCTCGAGAACGTATCCACGGCCATCGATCTCGCGAGTTTCTTTACCATCGGCGACGGGTGTTCCGTAACCGGTGGGTGTAAAAAAACCTCCGATTCCGGCACCCGCTGCTCGAATCCGTTCGGCGAGAGTGCCTTGTGGGACCAAGGTGACGTCGAGTTTTCCGTTCAGATAGAGGGCTTCGAAGGTCTTGTTCTCGCCGACATAAGACGCGGTGATACTGCGGACCCTACCCGCATCAAGAAGAAGGCCGAGGCCGGCGCCATCGGTGCCGCAGTTGTTGGCGACTATATTGAGATCTCGTGTGCCGGCGCGGAGGATCGCTTTAATGAGATTCTCTGGATTTCCGCAGAGCCCGAAGCCTCCGGACATCAGGGTGGTGCCGTCTTGCATGCCTTCGATCGCAGCATCCGCGGAGGCGTAGGTTTTATCCATCGCTACCACCCTCGCGCATCGCGCGATCTTGTGCAAATGCTTTTACGCGCATAGGGGCGATGAGGGGTGTTTCGCAGCGCGAGCATTACGTCGAAGCGCCTCAATCGCGCTGGCATAGTCGCCTGGAAACATCTTGTTCTTGAAGACTGCGGAGCCTGCGACAAAGGTGTCTGCGCCGTCTGTTGAGCTCTCGTGGATATTGTCGACTGTGATGCCACCATCGACTTGAATACGGATCTGCAACCCTCGTCGATCGATCTCATTGCGGAGTTGGCGGATCTTGGGGCGCAGTTCAGAGATAAAACTTTGGCCGCCGAATCCAGGGTTTACGGTCATCAAAAGGACAAGATCACATTGATCGAGCACGTGAAAGACGGTGTTGATTGGCGTGTGTGGGTTGAGGCTGACCCCCGCCAAGATTTTTCGGCCAGCGTGATGGCGGAGCGCTTTGATTTGCTGCAGGTTGCGGTGGAGGTGAGGGCACGCCTCGGCATGTACCGTGATGATGTCGGCGCCCGCTCCAGCGAAGTCGTTCACGTATTTTTCTGGTTCGACGATCATCAGGTGACAGTCGATGGTCTTTTTCGTCACCGGTCGAAGGGCGGCCACGACCAAGGGGCCGATGGTAAGGTTCGGAACAAAACGACCATCCATGACGTCGACGTGGATCCAGTCGGCGCCTCCAGCATCGATGTTTCGGACCTCATCACCCAGGCAAGCGAAGTCTGCGCTAAGGATTGAGGGGGCGATTACGGGCTCCTGCTGCGGCATATTGGCGATCTATCACGCGAAAGCGGTCGATCAAGGGCGATTTTGAGACTAGCGATGAAAATGCAGCGGGTGCTTGGAATATGAAATCCGCCCAGTGCCGGTGGGGGCTACGACCTAGAGTCTGGAGGGGAACATGAGGGAGTGTAGAACCCGCTCGCGTTCCACGAGCGGGTTGACTCCGCGAAGCGGTCCACCCGGGTACTATTGAGGCTGTACCTGAAGAGCGAGTCCGGCGCCGGTCATGTCGGAGTAGGTGTAGGGACCGTCGAGACCCGTGACCTCCTCGATCGTAAGGGTCTCGGGATCCATTTTGAAGGCCGAGTTTGAGCCCTTGTCGACGATCCATACATAGCCTTCGGCATCGATGCTCACGCCGACCGGTTCGCTGCACCCTGGAATTTCGATGTCCGTGTCGGTGAACGTCATGGCGGTGGTGTCGACGAGGGCTAGCGCACAAGGTTCGTTCATGGCGACCCACGCTTGGCCGTCAGCATCGACGGTCATGCCGCGCAGTCGATTGGACGTGAAGCCGCTGAGCGCATTGCCCCAAGTTTCGGTCGTGGCATCAAAACGAAACATTTGTTGGCTGATGAAGGTGACGACGACGGGATTTCCTTGTGGATCGAGTGCCATCCCGTATTGATGAACTCCATTGTCGCTCATATAGGTGGGGTTCGGATTTGGGTAGATTGTTGTGGTGCCGTCGGGCGCGACCTTCACGAGCTTTCCACCTCGGGTGGAACCGGTGACCCAGAAATTATTGTCAGCATCAATCGCGCCGCCGTAGGCGCTGTTGGCTCCAGTGATGAGGTCTGCCGCGCTCGCGTCCACAAGTGTTGCTCCGTCCTGGCCACGGAGTAGCCGCATCTTGGCAGTGGTGCCTTCTCCCCAGCCTACCCAGACATCACCCCGCTCGTATATGCAGGTCTCTTCGTCACGGTCGCCGATGTTCCAGGCGACCGCACGGGGCCCGCTGGTCCCCGTGCCAGGGAGATTCTTGTTCCAGAGCACACATTCGTCTGTGCCCCAGGCCAAGACATCGCCGGGTCCGGTCGAGGTCTCAATGGTCCCGCTGCTGTCCGCGTCGAAACAGTATTCATCCCGCGCTGCGATGACAGAGATACCACCGTCACGGTTGGCGATGGCAGCGTAGCGTCCGCTGAGGCTCACGGACGTTCTCGACGGATCGCGTGTTGAGAGCGGGCCCGTGAAGTATCGTCCCTCTTCGTTCTTCGTTACGGTATTGATTTTCGAGACTGTTCCGGCGGCGGAGTTGGAGATCCAAATGTAGCTCCACTCCAAAGGACCCCCGTTGCCCCCCTCGTCGCAGGGGGCGCCGTCGCCGTCGCCATCACCGTCGCCATCACCGTCACCGTCACCGTCGCCATCGCCGTCACCATCGCCGTCACCGTCACCGTCACCGTCACCATCGCCGTCGCCATCGCCATCGCCATCGCCATCGCCGTCACCATCGCCGTCACCATCGCCGTCACCGTCGCCGTCGCCATCACCGTCGCCATCACCGTCGCCATCA
>Ga0256845_1000296_pt1 | contig 47541 bp, 41 predicted proteins | sample RiftiametaG_FD_189101 | JGI IMG/M metagenome (GOLD analysis project Ga0256845, IMG submission 189101) | Tube worm associated microbial communities from hydrothermal vent at the East Pacific Rise, Pacific Ocean - Riftia | ecosystem: Host-associated > Annelida > Integument > Unclassified ...
GCATAAACACATCCTTCCATTCTGTCTGCTACTCAAGCAGTTGCCTGCTGAAAATGCAGAGGGTATCTGCCGGAGTCAATAACCGGAAAAGCAGAAGCCGCAGAGCGAAGTCTGCGGCTTTTGCCTGAACTGTACAGTTCAGCCTATTTTATCAGGCTCTGTATATCGTCTTCAACTGTTGTGATACCTGCAATGCCGAAGTTCTCTACCAGAACATTAACAACAGTGGGCGACAGGAATGCCGGCAGTGTTGGCCCCAGATGGATGTTCTTTACGCCGAGGTAGAGCAGGGCGAGAAGAACGGTAACGGCTTTCTGCTCGTACCAGGCAATGTTGTAAACGATCGGCAGGTCGTTGATATCATCAAGCTCGAACACTTCTTTGAGCTTCAACGCAATAAGTGCCAGAGAGTAACTGTCGTTGCACTGCCCGGCATCAAGAACCCTTGGGATACCGCCTATGTCACCAAGATTAAGCTTGTTGTAACGGAACTTTGCGCAACCTGCTGTGAGTATCACAGTGTCTTCGGGAAGGGCCTTTGCAAAATCGGTGTAGTAATTTCTTCCCTTCTGGCGACCATCGCATCCTGCCATTACAACAAACTTCTTGATGGCACCTGATTTCACCGCGTCAACAACCTTGTCTGCCAGGGCAAACACCTGTTCGTGGGCAAAACCACCGACGATACTTCCCGTTTCAATCTCAGTCGGCGAGGGAAGTCTTTTAGCCATTTCAATAACAGGGGAGAAATCCTTCTCTCCGTTTTCTGCCCGGTCTTCAATCACAGCAACACCGGGGAAAGCCACATTACCCGTTGTGAAAACACGGTCTTTGTACTCCTGCCTGGGCGGGACAAGGCAGTTTGTTGTCATCACTACAGGGCCGTTGAAAGAGGCAAATTCCTTGTCTTGAAGCCACCAGGCATTACCGTAGTTTCCAACGAAATTGTCGTACTTCTTGAATGCAGGGTAGTAGTTTGCAGGAAGCATCTCTCCGTGTGTGTACACATCAACGCCTGTACCCTGTGTTTGCTTCAGCAGCTCTTCCATGTCTTTCAGGTCATGACCGGAAATCAGTATTGCAGGGTTGTTCCTTACACCGATGTTCACTTCGGTGATCTCAGGGTTGCCGTATGTTTCCGTGTTAGCCTTGTCGAGAACAGCCATGGCTCCAACTGCTGCTTCTCCTGTTCTCATGACCAGTGTAATCATCTCATCCACGCTGAGATTCTTTGTAGTGGAAGCAAGACCCTCTATCATGAAGTCGAACACTGCCTGATCTTCAAAACCCAGTACGGAAGCGTGATCCGCGTATGCAGCTACTCCCTTGAGACCGTATGTAAGAAGTTCGCGCAGAGATCTGACATCTTCATTCTCTGTAGAGAGAACACCTACAGACTCTGCCTTCTTAAGAAACTCTTCTTTTGTGCTGGCTGACCACACTGCGCTGTCGTGCAGTTCACCGGTTACACCGTATCTTGCCTTTACCTCATCGCGGAGGGCCAGACCCTGCCGAATGATTCCTATGAGGCTTTCATCATCGAAGTTCACATTGGTAATTGTTGTAAACAGAGCCTTTGTGATAAAATGGCTGATGTCTTTGTCGTTCCTGCCGGCTTTGTCTGCAACGACGGCGATTCCCTTTGCCGTGTAGATAAGAAGATCCTGCAGAATTGCAGTATCTCCCTTTTTTCCGCAGATACCGTTAACTGTGCATCCCTTGTTCCCAAGTGTTTCCTGGCACTGATAGCAGAACATACTCATTGTCTTCCTCGTTTCTTCCGAAGTCTTTTCGGAATTCTGTCTGTTATCCAAGTAACTTATTCTACTTTTTAAGAGCGATATCTTCGTTCATGTAATCAGCAAGGGTTACCGCCCCAAGGTGTTTCTCTATAAGCTCGTCTGCCTCGTAGGTCAGCCTTCCGAAAAGGCATTCCGGCAGTGAGCAGTGCTTCTCTTCACCGAAAAGACACCCTGAAGTACTGGGCTTCCCGTCGATGGTGATGTACACGTCAAGAAGGGTTACCGTTGCAGGATCAGCAGCAAGAGTGTAACCTCCACCCGGGCCTCGTACTGCTTTTACATACCCACTCTTAAGCAGTCTCTGCATTACCTTTGACGAATGGTTGGCACTGATAGAGAAAGCTTCAGCAATACGACTGTTGCTTACAGGCTCGTCCATCTTCTCTGCGAGAAGAATAAGGGCGTGCATTGCTATTGAAGCCGCCTCCGATATTCTTAGTATATGAGCCATGCCTTCCTTTCGTTTTCGTATAGTGGTACTCTAATGCCACTATACGAAACTGTCAACCCTCACCGGTAAAATCAGCTTTTCACAAACCAGTTCAGGTATTCAGACAGTTCTCCGGCAAAAAAGTGTGGCATGTGGCTAAGATGGTTACCCCTCTTCCGTTACAATATCTGTAACAAAGACAACCCATTCTGTTACAGAGTTTGTAATATTGCATAAGCATTTTGTCGATTGTCAGCACTGACAGGAGAGGTCATATTGCAAACAAGCAAAGGAGATAGCATGGAAGATTTCCTGAACAGCATGCACAGCAGGGTTCTGCCCGACTGTTTCGATATCGCAGCCCTTGAGTATCAGTTTGAGAAAGAAGAAGAGTTCCTTGGAACGGTGTCCGATTCAAACAGGTTTCTAAAACTTATTGAAGACAGGTGGGACATCCCCTGCGCAGGGCACTACATCGACGTGTTTCCAAGCGGGTTCCTTGGCAGTTATGCCTTCGCACTCTGGTTCATGGAGTTTGATGAAGACAACTGGTATTCCTTTGAGGCAGTGCACAAAGAAACGCTGAAGTACCTCAACTCGAATATATCAGTTGCCGACAGAAGAGAGCTCCGGCTTGTAAAAGGATCTTTCGCTCCCATGAACCTGGATCTGCCTGTAGTGGTAGACTACAGCAATATGTCTGTTACCGTCTGGACCGGTGAGCTCAACGACTGATTGCTTCTACGGGTAACTGCTTGCTGTTACAGGTTCCGAGTGTCACTTAAAAACCTGTATTACACTGTTGAATATGCCTTTGCTTTGCTTTATCTTTGTTTCGCTTCCAACCACACAGAAATAATTCTTTTTAAGCGAATCATCTATTATGTCGGCAATTCCCCTGATATCTTCCAGAGTCGTTTCGATTAACTGGTCTCTGGCTTTTTGAATATCCTCCTGTGTATTGCCTGTGATCCACCTGATGGTTGCACGAATACCTTTCATTGACGGTGTAAGTGGCTGATCAATGCTGGAAATAGACCCCAGAATGTACTTTGTAATCTGTTCTTCACCAAAATCAGTACTGCGCAGGAACTCAGGCAAGCCATCGAAAACTTCAAGTGTTTCAGCAAGATTAGGGTCTCTGTAAGATCCGAGAAAGAGCTCTCCGTTCCGTGAGAACTGTGCAAAAACACCGTAAGCACCACCCCGAACACGAAGTCTGTTCCAGAGATATGTTAACTTGGAAATAGTCGATACGACCTGCATAACTCCTGTGTATTCATACCCGAGCTGCCTGAAATTAAAACCCTTTGCCACATACTGAACTTTCCCGGGAGTGAACAACCCTTCATTTATAACAGGAGGGCTGAAGGAGTAGTGTACCGGAACCGGAACAGCATCAGGCAGATGTTCCAGAAGAGCGGAAAACTCTTTTCGGAATACAGAGTAATCATTTTCACCAGCGGTTATGCTAACAAGAAGATTCTGCCGATTGAAAACAACACTGGCCAGGTTAGCAAGCTTGCCTGCAATTTCTTCAGCGCGAACATCAAAATTGTCAGCCATATCAGAAACAGACCTGTACAGAGCTAAACCTGCGATTCGTTCGTTGTACTGATCCGCCACCGTCATGTAAGAAAACAGTCGCTCCCTGGCGATTGAATGTGAGTTGTAATTGATCTTCATTTCAAGCTGTGATTTCATCTCATGAACAATGTCTTTTAAGCGACTTGTATTGCTGAAATCACTGTGACCCAGAACTTCGCCCAGCAATTTAATCAATTCCGGGAGTTTTCTTATCAGTGCTTTGGATTGAACCTGAAAACGCGGGAGCATTGCGTCTGTGTGTATGCTCCGGTAAACGAAAATATCAAAATCGATCCCGCCTGTGTGAATCTCCAGTTCATTTGCAAGATCGCTGTAGTCATGGTTCCGGGTATCTATTCTGGAAACCACACGGGCCAGCAGGGCAAGGTACGGCAGATCCGGAGCTGTAACAACACCACAATCGAAGTAAAGGTTGAGATAAGCAACACTGTTGGTAAACATATGGTGCGCGAGTACCGGTATACCGGCTTCCTGCTTTTCAGCAAGAGGAAGTTCCTCTGCCTGGTTGTTAATATCACTGCGAGACAGTCTGGGAATCTTCGCAAGAGATTCAGGCGTATCAGGTGTACTCTGGCGCTTTGCAAGAGCCTGGGTCTGCAGAACGAGTTTATCGATTTCTTCCGGTGACAGCGTCGCTTTGTAGTCGGCAAGTTTCTGCCTGAGTGCCACTGTTCTATCCTCTTCGAGACCCCGCCTGGGACGTACTGTCAAAAGCGATCTGTGGCTGTTGTTAAGCAGATATTTGTCTATGAGTTTCTCGAAGTAGTTTTCTGTCAGCCCTCTTCGGAGTACCTTCAGCGATGGTTCGTATTCAAGGGGCGCGAATGGGTTCCGGTTATGCAGCCAGGTGGAGAGACTCTTCATTGCAAAGAAAAGACCTTTTGGATACCTTTTGAAGTCTGCCTCACGAAGAAGAAATTCTTTCGAGTTGATCGAAGCTTCGATAAGTTTCTTGTCTATACCGTTATTCACCAGATCATGAAGAGTGCTCAATACAACTTTCTCGAATTCATCCCTGTTACCCTCACTGGAGTTTTTAAGCACTACACTGAAAGGAATCTGAAGCACTTCCGTGTTTAAAAGACCGAATACATCTCTGCCGAGACCGGATCCAAGAAGTGCCTTTTTAAGTGGAGCTGCCGGAGTCTTGAGAAGAAGGTGCCCTAGAATTTCAAACGCCAGACTGAGTTCCGGATCTGTCGATTTTACCGTTACCCAGTTAAGACACAGATATGTTTTCCCATCCTCGGTCTCGTCCACCGAAACAGGATAGTCAACCACCTTTTCCACCGGCTTTTCGAAAGCAGTCTGTTCTTTGATTTCCGAGTTGATATTTCGATAGCTGAAATCTTTCAGATACTCATCGTTAATAAATCTGAGTTCTTCCAGTGTATCACCGTCACCGTACAAATAGATATAGCTGTTGGATGGATGGTAATAGTCTCTGTGATATGCACGAAACTGCTCCTGGGTAAGTTCAGGTATCACATCAGGGTCACCGCCGGAGTCTACTCCGTAAACCGTGTCCGGAAACAGCGAACTGTATATTTCTCTCCTTAATATGGTCTCAGGAGCAGAGTATGCTCCGCGCATCTCATTGTATACAACACCTTTGTAAGTAATTTCGTCATCAGGGTTGTGAAGTTCGTAGTGCCAGCCTTCCTGTTTCATGATTTCCGGTTGATTAAGCAGATTGGGATGAAATACCGAGTCAAGATAAACACTCATAAGGTTGAAGAAATCTTTTGTATTCCTGCTGGCAATAGGATACATGGTTTTATCCGGAAAAGTCATCGCATTCAGAAATGTATTCAACGAACCCTTGAGTAATTCCACAAAAAGTTCCCTGGCCGGGAATTTTCTTGACCCGCACAACACAGAGTGTTCAAGAATGTGCGGTAATCCCCTGCTGTCCTGCGGAGGAGTACGGAAGGCAATTGAGAATAGTTTGTTGTCATCGCTGTTCTCAAGCTTTACAAGGCGTGCTCTGGTTTTTTCATGTTCGAACAGAAGCCCTTTTGACTGCACTTCTACGATATTCTCTTTTTCAAGAAGCTTAAACCCGTGATAAGTTTCCCCGGTTTTAAAATCCATGTCTTTCCCTTCATCTAACACCACAAGACAATTGCAGACCAACCTGCCGAATCAAGGATATCAGGAACACCTCTTCCTAAAGGGTTACCATGTGTTTGCTGCGCTCTTCGGAACTGATTCTTTTGGTGATAACTGCTTCGTTTTCGTCTGAGATTACAAGTGCTGTTACCGGCCCGGTGGCTTTGGTGTAAGAAGCCATAATGGCTGTGAGCAGGGTCAGGTTTTCCCGGGTTTCCCTGCCTATAAGCACACCCAGAGGGCCTGGAATACCCTGTATATCAAGCTGAATACCTGTTCCTGCTTCAAGCATCCTGTCGTTCTCATCAGACGACCTTCCAACAAGACCAACGGCACCGTCAAGAAGAAACATCCTGCCTGTTCTTATCATGCGGGCATTTTCTCCCGTAAGAAGACCTGTGTCTCTGAGTACTCTCAATCTGTTTGCATATCCTGGATCTGTAAGCAGACATCCTCCGCCAGGGGAAGGAACACTGGAAAACTCGTATTGCTTTGCCATCTCAAGCTGCCTGGATCTCCCTCTTCCGTTAAGGTCAAGAAGCTTTTCTCTGTCAACAAGGCCGGAAAGCTCCATTGGGGTAGGGTCGAGTATTCTGGCAGACAGGGGCCGGAGCAGAATACCTGCTGTTTTAGAAATATTCCTGACCCTGTTCAGTGAACCTCTGTTCTGACTCATGGGACGCTGCCCCACAACCTCTCCGGTGAAGATAAAATCAAAACCTTCAGCGTCTGCTATGTCTTTTAACCTTCTAAACATTGCTGCATGGCAGTCAATACAGGGATTCATGTTCTTTCCGAACCCACTGGGCGGATCAAACAGCAGGTTGATAATATCAACGGTAAAGTCTGCTTCTCGCCATGGAATGCCAAGAACAGCTGCCGCCTTTTCCCCGGCTTCAGCGTCAAAAAAAGGGCTGTTAAATGTAATTGCTTCCACATGAATACCCTGATCTATCAGCACCCTGCATGCAAGCATGCCATCCAGCCCGCCGGATATGGCACCGAGAGCTCTAACCGCCTTACCTGCCATCAAGTATTGTCCAGTTGTTCTGAACAGCCAGTTTCCTGAGCTTCCTAACAGGGTGTACTGCAATTGCAGACCCGCACAGACCCAGAATAAACCTGTCGCCCCAGGAATCACCAAGAGCCAGAGCCTGAGAAGGCTCGAGCCCAAGCTGCTCCATCATTGCCATGGCCGGGGCAATCTTGGCTTTTCCGTAAGGCCGTTGACCGATAAGATGACCTGTACATTTTCCGTTCTTTACAACGGGAATGCTTCCTCTGAAACTTTTGAAGCCAAGACCTTCCGCCACAGCCTGCACCAGCGGGGAAAGAGAGGCAGAGAGAATAAAGACTTCGGCACCTGCCTGCTTGTGTTCGGTTAAAACCCTAAGAACCTCGGGCCTGACCTTCTTCAGCAGATGGGGAGTGCAGTCTTCCACCTCATCGTTAAGAACATCCACAGGAAGACCAGCAAAGTACCCTCTGTTCCAGCCCCTGCCTTCCTGCATCGTTCTGATGGGATGTCTGAGGTAGTGATACAGAAACCTGATCACAACAGCCCTTGACAGAACTTTTCTTCGAAAAAGGCCAAGAACAAACTCAAGCTCACTGGATACGGAAATCAGGGTTCCGTCAAGGTCGCATATAACAAGGCCTGTACTCAAACCCGCACCAAAACTCCACGGCCTGTGCCGGGAGTATTATCAAAAGTTTCGAGCACATGAACAAGTATTCCCGGGAAAAGCCTGGAAAATTCTCCATGGAAAAACGAGTGCGCAAGATTTGTGTACTCTACTATCTGAGTGGCGTACACCCCGCATGAGGTATCTTCAGGGTCTACAAGCTGACCAATTCCCCTGACTTCGTAAGATTTGCTGTCAAGAAAAACCAGGCTGGTAACCGGCTCTTTCATGAGGTTAATGAATGTGTGGGTCTCGAACGCAGGCGTGGAGTACAACTCAAGGCTGATCATTTTTGTCAGATCAAAGTTTGCCGAGTCAGAATACATGTCTTTGAGGAAACCGATCTTTGCTGGCATGGGAACGTCTTTATTCTCCCTCAGAAAAGCAATCTTGTCGGAGATTATCTCTCTGCGCGGACACAGACCCATTCCTTTGAAGGCATTGTTGATAGAGAGAACACTGTCATTTCTTCTAGAGCCCCTTGTGGCCATAGCAGCATTGTGGGGGCCAGCAAGAGAGGGAGGTTCTCCGCCCTGACCGGTCATCATACCCATAATACTGTCGAGTACATCTATTCTGGCGGAAAGATTCCACTCCAGAAACTCGTCTGGCAGGTCTGTGGTGGTGTAGTCTCCCCAGACACCGTCAACTCTGGCCCTTACCATTCCGCTGGCTTCACCTGAAACATCTACACAATCCTGAAGAAACGAACCGTTGCTCCATAATTCAACAGAACCCTGCTCCATTTCCCCTGCTACCGCCTTGCCTGCAATCGAGGAAAGCAGAAGCGCCCCCCCTGCCTTTCCCGCTTTCTCCAAAAACTCTCTTCTGTCCACTAAAACCTCCCTGAAAATAAGACTAACGCAAAGGTACGGCAGATTGTTATTGTTGTTACTATTGTTAGAGCAATACTACAGGAGAGGAAAGTCTATTGTCCAGACTCATTGAATTGGCGGAAAGTCGCAATTCCGATGCTTTTAAAACTGCATGGGAAAGTGCACTAGACAAAGGAACACCTGCTGAAGAGCTGATTGAAGCTATTTGCCTTTTTCGAAACAACATTGAGGGAAACCTGCCATTGCACCTGTCCGAGCTAGCTGCGGAAAAGATGGATTCTGATAACAGAGATGATGTTTTTGAGTTTGCCTCACAGGCAGCAGATATGTTTGATTACTCTTCCGTAATAGCAACAGTACTGGTAGAAGCCCTGAGAGACAAATACCTGATGTTCGAGCCTCTGGAAATATTTATTACCGCAAGCGGAATACTGTCTGAAAAAAAATCTCTGAAGGAATCCTGGAACAAGCTGAGAGAGCTGCTGAGATATCAGGAAGACAGATTTGTTTATCATAGGGATTTCGGGCCGGGCAAAATACTCCGGGTATCCCGAAGCTCTTTCACTATTGACTTCCAGAGGGCAAGAAACCACGACATGACAGTTGAAGCCACAATGGATTCAACCAATCCAGTATCGGCCGACTCCCTGTATGTTCTAAGATGGAAAGATCCGGAAGGGTTTTCCAGCCTTCTTCAGAACGGTGGGAATTTACTTCTTGAAAGGTCATTCCGCGACCTGGCAACAGACAACTCACTGAAAGAGATAAACCTTCTCAAACTGCTGGACGGTTCAGATTTCAAACCGCGCCAGATGTGGAAACTACTGAAAGCAGCTACTGTCAACTCTCCCGACTACATGGATATGGGAGATTCTGTAATACCGGCAGACAGTTCCTCACTTATGAGCCAGGTGGAGGCTGTAATCGCCATAAAGAAACTTCCCATGTCCGAGAAAACCAGAATCGTAGCTTCTCTGATAAAGGCAGCCACAAAGAAAGAAGAGAACACCCTTGAACAGCTTTTTGACAGAATTGTCAGCCTGAAGGATATTGAAAAGGGAGCTATTTTCGAGCTTGCATGGCTTTGTTCCGGTAAAGGAAAAACCGAGAATTTTCAGGAAAAAACTGTACCTCTACTGGAAGCCAAAGCGGCAAGGGTACAGAGAAGTATAGAGGAGATCCACTCTGTTCCATGCAAAAAACTGTACCTGAAGCTGTTTTTTGCCAACTCTCCCGACGAGAATGAAATCTGGTCTCTTCTAGACAAGCTGCCAAGAACCATGAGGGAGCAGGCAGCTGAGCATGCTCATGAGTTTTACCCGGAACTCCACGAAAAGTACATTCTCGAAGCCCTGGATGACCCGAGAGAAACTGCACATTTCATGTGGGCACTGGAACGATCGGCAAAAATGGAAAGCTACATGGAACCGGGCAAAATAGTTACTCTGGCTCTGAAGAACCTGAACTTTGCCAAGTCTGAAATACAGAGACGAATCTGCATGATTCTTATGAACAAACTCAGACCGCAGCTTGAACAGCATATCTCTCTTCTTGACACAAGAAGGCTGGAAGCCCTTACAGAAAATCTGGAGCAGAGTTTGGGGGCCCAGGAAACCGGATTGGTTCTGCTGGCCAGACGCGAACTCTCCGGCAGGCGCACTGGAGGTTTTACGAATATACGAAGGTTCTGGGAAAGCGACTTTCTGTTCAACAGTCGTGAGGGAATTGCTAAAAGAATAGAAGAAATAGAAGACATCAGAACTGTACAAATACCACTGGCAGCCAAGGCAATTGCCGAGGCGGCTTCTCACGGCGATCTATCTGAAAATGCCGAGTACACAGCAGCTCTTGAAAAGCGCGATTTCCTGCTGGAGATGCTTAACAGATACAGAAAACAATTGAAGCTGATGAGGCCATATCCAGTCGGGCAGATAAATATTGATGTTGTTAGCCCTGCAACCAAAGTTGTTATTGAGTCCATGGGAGAAGATCCGGAGATACGCACAGTGTTTGTGGTCGGTCTTATGGATGCAGATGCAGACAGAGGGTACATAAACTACAAAGCTCCCCTGGGTGCTGCTCTGCTTGGGCTGGCCAAGGGAGACACTGTACAACTTCCAGGCAGCACTGATTCTGAATGGCGAATTACCAATATCTCTCTTATGGAAGAAAAGATCTAACACGATGAATTGTGTTCTGTGTGGGGAACACTGGCCGCAGAATAAAGTGCCCTTCGGCGCAGTCTGCGAGAAGTGCCACTGCTGGCTTCACTCCTGTGTTCAGTGCGATCTGTGGGATGCGCAGGCGGAAATGTGCAGATCCATGACAACCGATACCATTGCCGACAGGCAGGGAAAGAATTTCTGCGAGGAATGGAAACCGGCCACTCCAGTAGTAAAAGCCGATAACGCAGAGAAACACAGGGATAAATTTGATTCTCTTTTTGGAAACTGAACCATGCGAATTATTGTAGCCACTACCTACACCATCCCGGCTTTCTCCGGAGGGTGGACAACACCGCTTGATCTTCTGGGATCCCGCCATCAGGCCATGTATGTGATCCGAAACTTAAAAGCCGGGACACGAACCATAGAGGGTATCAAATGTGTTGGTGCAGGTGTTACAGGCTGCCTTGCCGGACCGTGGCCGAGGGCAGACAGATACAGACACGCTTTTATTCAGAGGCTCTTCCAGACCGCCCTGAAAAATAGCTTCCACAAATTCAATGCAGACCTCGTTGTGTGTCTGGATCCTGATGCAGGCTATGTTGCCATGAAAAGCCACCTACCCTACGCCATGCGTTTCCATTCCAAGCTGTGCGACTCTGATCGAACACCTCAGTTTGATCTGCTAATGAAAAACTCCGTGTTTGCTACATGCTGCCCGGAAACCCACATACCCGACATAGAAATTCTTGCTCACAATCAGGATCTTTCAAGATTCAAGTACGCTGAAAGCACATCTGCAGAAAGAGCATTACTGCTTACCAGTATCGACAGGATACACGAACCGGAGCTGTTTATTGAGGGTGTGATGCTGTCCAGAAGCATGAAGGGCGATATCGTTGGCACCGGGGAAGAAAGAAAAAAAATAGAGAAACTTTGCAGGAAGACCGGAGGCAGGGTCCGCTGTCTGCCACCTGTTCCCAGACTGAAAGTGCCTGAACTTCTCAAGAATTATCAGATAGGGGTTGCTACTGTATTGAAGGTGTCGCCTGTTGTTTATCAGATGAAGGTAAATTCATACATGGCATCCGGTCTGTACACTCTAGCGAAACCATGGACCCACATAGTTCACGAAGCTCCCGACCTGGTCAGTTCTTTCGTTACAGCACAGGATCTTGCAGACCATTTTGATTACCTCAGTGAAAACTGGATGGAAACCCTTGAAACACGCAGAAAGGCAAGAGACTGGATACTCAGGAATTACTCAGTGGACATACCTAGAAAACGCTTTGACGAAATCCTGAAAGAACACTTCCCAGATATAAACTAACTGCTATCCTGCTGTTCTTTTGCTTTTAATTTTGGCTGAAATTTGAGACGCAAAGCCGGACAGAGTGGTACTGCCCATACCGCGAAGAACCAGGAACATTAAGAAAACTCCTCCGACAGTATAGCTGGCCAGTTGCATAAACCTTGTTACAAGAGAGGCTTCTGTTGAGAAAGGCCATAAATGTACAAGCATCAGGCTGCCTGCAATAAGAACCGCATTCGCTGAAAGAATCACAAGCTGTTCTCTAGCAATCAGACGCAGATCAAGACCACCCATCTTTCTGGAAAGAGACCAGATCAGATACACTGTCTTGCCGGTGGATGTTACGGTTGTCGCCAGAGCAAGACCACCAATACCAAGAGGTCCTACAAGAATCACATTCAACAAAACATTTGCAATAATCCCGAAAATACCGATAACTACAGGTGTCGAAGAGTCCTTCTGTGCGTAAAATGCTCTGGAAACCAGAGATCCTGTACCGAACTGGGCCAGCCACGGGGCATAGAACGCAAGCGCATACCCAATGTATCTGGAATCATCACCGGTAAAATTCCCTCTCTGAAAAAGCACTGAAACAGCAGGAACAGCCAGAACCGTTACCAGTGCCGCTGTGGGAAACATTACAAGTGATGTTGTATTGATACTCTTTCGAAGAACGGCAAGAAGCTCTTCTTTCCTGCCCTTTGCTGCTTCTGCAGAAAAGCTGAGGTCTGCAAATGTGAGGAAAGGAAAAAATACAACTGCAAGAACTATGTTTTTAATCCTGTTGGCGTAATCTATGGCTGTTACAGAACTCTCCTGAAGAAAAGAAGCGAGCATCTTGTCTGCCACAGGAGCAAAAAAACCTGCGAGAGTTCCCCCGACCACAGGCACTGCCATTCTGGCCAGTTGACCCATAAATAGATCACTCTGGAAGGATGGCTGAATTCTGAAACCTCCTCTGAAACTCTGAGCAAGCAGAAAGACAAAGGTAACCAGATTACCTGCAAGTACAGATATCGGAAGAATCATAACACCGATCCGGTCTCCGGCAATCAGTAAAACAGCAAAAGACAAAGCTAATCCCAGCAAGCCGGAAATGGAAAGAGTAATAAACCTTCTGTCATACTTGATAAAATTGGAGAGTATTCCATTGGATGTTCCCAGAATCACCACAGGCAACAGTATTCTGAGAAGATTGGAAGCCAGCAGCAGCAACTCGGGAGATCCGCTGGGGCTTACTATCCTCACAAGAAAATCGCTGGTAAACCAGAGTACTCCCACCAGAACCGAACTTGTAAGAAAAAGCCACGACATGGTTTTGTTTACGAAAGCAACGGCTCCTTCACGGCCTCGTTGTTCCATAACCCTGGAATAAATTGGTATAAAAGCCGATCCGAAAGAATGAGCTACAACTTCCCGCACAAGAAACGGGAAAACCATGGCTACTGCCAGTGCATCTGTTTTCCAGCTTGTTCCAAAAACAGATGTTATCTGAGCAAATCTAAAATATGTAAGCAGTGCGCTTAGTATGCTGCTCAGGGAGAGAACAGAAAGCCCCAGCAACTTGCTGTTTCCTGGAGGAGTCGCCCTGCCGGTCACTGATGCCACCCGGGCAATACAGGAGCTGCTAAACTGCAAACCGACTGAAGTGCTCTGTAGTATCCCCTGAAAGCTTCTCTGTCAGTTGGTGCATACACAAACAACCTGAGAATACACTTGGCAATAAGCATTCTTCTTACCGAAACTGCATTGATGGGATCGTTGCTTCTGAAAAACTCCAGCATACCCCAGTGGAAACAGGAAAGCCTGGAGGCAACAGCCTTTTCGGAACCGGATCCTTCATTGTGCATGAAACTGCTCTCTCTGCAAAAATCAATTTTCATCCCCTGCTTTTTCGCCCTGAAACACAGATCAACGTCTTCAAAATAAAGTGGGTAGTTCTTCGAGAATCCTTCCAGCTGAAAAAAGTCATCTCGGTGTACCATTATTAGAGAACCCTGAAGCCAGTCTATACTGTCTTTCCGCCACAGAGTTGCCGCCGGGCGGAATACCTGTGATTTTACCCACTTTACCGTTGGCCAGACACCGGTGGAATAAACTTCCCTCCCGAAAGAGTTAACAGAGCGGCTTCCGGAAAGACTTCCCCTGGTGTGGAAATCTGTCAGGGTCTTAAGAGCGCCTGGAGCGGCTGGTAAAGTATCGGGATTTGTTACAACAACAACAGGTGTCTCTGCATGCTGCACAGCCAGGTTTATCCCTGCTCCGAAACCACTGTTAACAGGAGAAGACAGCACGATAGCCTTACCTGTTACACCGGCAGGGATTGCACCGCCGTTATTGGTGATAATACAGTTCGCACCTGCGCGGGACCACTCCTCTACCCATGTTTTGACAACCTTGTGGTTGCCAAAGGCAACTGTTACTGTAGTTACAGGCAAAGCCAAGAAAACCTCCGAAATGTCTTGATGAAACAGCTGAATGGAGCACAGTATAACACATTTGAATGCTCGGGATCACATGCTCTTCGCTCCAGCACCAGTGCCTTTCTTTTTGCAGCTGGAAACACTATTCTACTTGATTCAGCAGACAGGATCACAGACAACAGACAGGAAGAAAATGGTTGACACAGCATATCCGGCAAAAGCACAGGTGGGAGTGCTTCTCGTTAACTACAACCAGTGGGAATTAACAAAAAAATGCGTAGATTCTCTTCTTGCTTCCGTAGGTGTTTCTGTTGTGATCGGCCTGGTTGACAATTCTTCAGAACCTGTTCCAGACTGGGTCGGGAAAACTAATGAGATAGTGTTTCATAAAAACGATTCCAACACCGGACTCACAGCAGGCAACAACAAAGCATTCGAAATGGTGCAGAAGCATGATACTGATTTTGTATTCATACTCAACAACGATACTGAAGTCTTTCCTGATTCTCTCTTCCTGCTGGTAAACTACCTTCTGAACCATAGTGACACAGGAATTGCGGCTCCTGCCATTCCATATGCAGACAGACCCGATATTGTCTGGAGCGCAGGAGGCAGATACAACTATTCCCGCATGTACCTGTCTCAGGTTTACAGAACAGTCTCTGACCTCCCTGATCATCCTGTGGTAATGAAGCAGGTAACCGGATGCGCCATGATGATGCGTGCAGATGACTACATGAAAGCCGGCATGCAGGATCCCGACCTGTTCGTTTACTACGAAGACACAGATCTGTGTTTCAGAGTCAGCAAACTGGGAAAGAAAATTGTTCTGATTCCTAAAGCAATTGTTCTGCATCATGTTTCTGTAAGTGTAGGCGGTGAATACTCTCCATTTGCCATATATTTCACGCACAGAAATCGATATATCATAGCCCGCAGACATCTTGGCTTTTTTTCCTTCTCCGTGTTTGTGCTCTACTATTTTCTTGTGACACTTCTGAAATCAGTGCTGTATCCTCTCTGGCGAAGAAAAAAGCTTGTTTTCTGGATGTGGCTGGGGCTGGTTCATGGCTTTAAAAATCGCCCGTATCTCAGACCTAAAGGTCTTTTCTCTACAGGTGAATCCGGATGACCACCTCCATTATTATCCCCAATTACAATGGAATAAAAATACTCCGCGACTGTCTTGTTTCGCTTCTGGAGCACGACCGAAAACCGGATCAGATCGTTGTTGTTGACAATGGCTCCTGCGATGGATCCGCAGAGATAGTCAGAAAAGAATTCCCTCTTATTACTCTTGTCTCTCTCCGTAATAACACCGGCTTCACAGGTGCTAACAATGCCGGGATGGAGGCTTCAACAGGTGAACTGCTTGTTCTTCTGAACAATGACTGTATTGTGGAACCCGGCTGGCTCTGTAATCTGGAAAAACGAATGGAAGATCCTTCAATTGCGGCAGTTACCAGTTCAATGCGGAATATCAATGATGTGAATACTATGGACTCGGCAGGTGGCGAGATTGATTGGATGGGCTTTTCCAGAGACATTGGAAAAGGAATGCCGGCATCTCGCTACACAGAATCAATGGATATTCCATTTCCTTGCGGAGGAGCAGCAATGATAAGACGCTCTGCTCTGCCAAACCCTTCGAAGCTTTTCTGGGATAAACTGTTTCTCTATCAGGAAGACCTTGACCTTGGTTTCGAACTCAACAGAACCGGGTGGAGAATTGTTTACGAACCAGCTGCTGTTGTCAGACACATGCACTCAGCAACATCGGTGCGAGGCAGCTTCCTGAAAGAAAGCTATTGTATTCGGAACAGACTTCTTGTTATGAGAAAACACTTTGGTGGAAAAGCATTCGCTGAACTGGCCCCTTTGATCAGGAAATGGCAGAACCTCTGGTTCCTTTCCAGTTTTTTCAAAGGTCGTATCACCCTTGCAAAAGCAATTCTAAAGGGAACAAAAGACGGTTTTGCTATACCGGTAAAAGCATTTACTGCAGAAATCCCGGTAAAAGAAGTGTTCAAGCGTTTCGCAGTGCAGGGTCAGGCAGGAACCATGAAACAAGCTCTGTATAAAAGGGCAGAAGCTGTTATTCGACATAGCGATTAGGGAGCCGCAGAATCCTTTTTGCTAATCTCTTCAGCGCATAAACAAGCCCTGCGGAACCTGCCAGTTCCATGAAAATCCTTCCCAGATAGGTCAAGCTGTTCATTTTTGGTACAGTAGGTTTTCCGTATTGCTTTTTCCTTACAACACAGGGGTTCTCACACCACTTGAACAAAGGTGCAAATACCTGCAGAAGAGACCCTTCTGAGCTGCTCCACTTCTTCTGTTTCTGCGTAATTTTCTGCCGGACCGCAGGATCTGCAGCAAGTACAAGAAATGCCTCTGCCATTGCAGCACTGTCACCGGAAGGCACTACAATTCCCAGATCGTGCTGCCTGATATCCTCTGATATCTCTGCCCCTTCTGTACAAACAACCGGAATACCTCTGCTCACCCAGTCAAGAACTCTTGTTCTTGCTCCGAGCAGCGTTTCAGGACAGGAAACATCAGTGTATGCTGCAACAGCTGCCCGTGAATAAACCTCAAAGAGTTCCTCTGTGGAAACCCATCCGTGAAGATGAAACCTGTCTTTGTGTTTTGAAGCAGCCACCATTTCACAGAAGTTATCGTACTTTTCAGGAGAAAACGGAATTCTACCACCGGTAATTTCTGCAAGAATTGAACTGTTTTGACTCATGGCTAACTCCAGCGCATTAAACAGTGTTGTTTCATCAAACCAGAGGTTGAAAGAACCTGTGGAGATAATTCTGAAAGAACTGTCCGGATTGCTTCTGGTGTACTGCACTTCGGTTGAACAGTGCGGAACAGGAGAAACCATCAGTTGGCAGTTACCGGGCTGCAGGCTGCGCCCGAGAACAAGCAACTCTCCGTAAAGTGCATATGCCTGCCTTCGGGAGGGGGTGGAAAATGCATCTCCTCTGGAAAGCAGCATGTTCTCAAGAGAGAGCATTCTGAGCGTTCTCTCTCCTGATCTTCCATCCCTGCCCGATTCAAGTTGAAGCTCGGCAGGATGCATACCGTTCATATCTATCCACAGAGGAAGTTCCGGATCTGCCACTACAACAGCTTCAGCTGGAAAAGGACTGATAGCTACTATGCAGTCGAACTGTCGTTCTGAAAGGAATCTTTGTACTTCATGTACACCGGATCTGCCCTCTTCAGGCGAACACACAGAAACACTGAAGCCCTGACTGACAAGGGCATCTCTGAAACGAATTGTTCTGGCTGTACAAGCTCCGGTGCCCGTGCCGGCGAAGGTTCGGGTTCCATCGTTTCCAACTAGAAGAACATTGCTCATGGTACTGCCTTTCGTGAGTGCCTGAAAATACAACGGAAGCCGCCTGTTTGAAAGACCTTTCCATTCCTGAGACCATGAAATATCTTCGGGAAAAGAAAAACAACATCGGGGAGGGTTCTTCTGGGTTCAAGAAAAAAAATAGCTGTTTTTCACATGCTTCCATCCGGGGGAGGAATAAATGTTGTAAAACAGTTCGCAGAAGAACTGTCCGATAGGTTCAGTGTTCATTTGAATCGCCCGTCTGGTGGCTTCCAACTGAAGAGTCTTAAAAATATTCCGGAAACCATTTATCCGTATCCGCTGTGGAGAAAACCCGCAGGAATCCTACGTCCGGTTGCTCCTGTATTCCTGATAACACGGCTCCTGAGCTTTAAAGGTGTCTGCAAAAGAATAGCACAAAGCATCAACTCAAACGCAGATGCTGCTCTGGTTCACAACTCTATGCCAATCGCTGCCCCGCCTGTTCTTGATTACCTAAAAATTCCTGCCCTTTACTTTTGTTTTGAGCACCCCAGACACATCTACGAGCCTGATATTATAAAAAGAACAGGGTCTGCTGTTTCTGAGCTGGCGCTGAAACCGTTGTGCTCCATCGAAAAACGAATGGACAGGGTGTCTGCACGAAACGCATCTGTCGTAGCCACTCTTTCAGAGTACATGCGGCAGAACGTAAAGCAGTACTATCTCAGAGACTCTTCTGTTGTAAGACCTGGTATCGATATCGATTTCTTCCGCCCGCCGAAAGCCGGAAACACCAGGAATAACAGTGTAATGTCGGTTGGTGCTCTCTGGCCATACAAAGGCCACGAAACAGCCATAAAGATACTTGGAAATATTCCACCGGCGGAAAGGCCTTCTTTGCGCATTGTTGCCGATCGGGAATACCCGGGATATTCAGCACAACTGTTTGACCTTGCCAGCAGGTTATCTGTTGAGATTAGTATTGAAAGATCAATAACGAACACTGATTTAAGAACTCTCTATCAAAATTCCAGAGCCGTTCTGTGCTGTCAGAGGCGTGAACCCTACGGCCTTGTTCCCCTGGAGGCCATGGCGTGCAGAACACCGGTAATCGCCACCTCGGAAGGTGGATTCATCGATAATGTTGTTCACGGGGAAACAGGCTGTCTGTTTGATGGAACTGCCCGGTCTGGAGCAGATATTCTCACCAGAGTTCTCCATCGTAACAATTCAGATATGGAAGAAAATGCATACGCATTCGTTACAGGCAAAAGAAATCTCAAATCAGGGACGCAAAAGCTGATTTCAATCATGGAGGAACTGTGAAAATAGCTTTCAATATCGATTACGATGTGCAGCAGAACACCGGGATCGGCAGATACGGAGTGGAACTCATCAAAACATATGTGCGATCCGGAATGCCAATCGAAATCTGGATGTCGCAGTTCAGAAAAAAACTGCCTGCCATTACTGAAGGGGTTCATGATAAAATCGTTTACTATCCGTGGCCTCGCCGAATAACAGACTACCTGTGGCCTTCAATCCGAGCCTCAAGGGCTGAAATCACCTGGGTTCACAGTGCAAACTGCGGCATGCTGCCTGCTGCTTCGTCTTTCCGGCAGGTCTGCATGATACACGACATGGGTCCTTTTCTCTACGGTCACATGAAGACAAAGAAAGACACTGAGTTCTGGGTAAAAAGAATAAGAAGAGTGGTCAGAAATGCAGATTGCATAGTTACCAATTCAAACTCAACAAAGGATGACCTCCTGAGCCTTTTCCCGCAAGTTGAAAACAGAGTTTTTGTTACTCCTCTGGGTATTGACCACTTCGCATCGGAAAAAAGCGGGGAAAGCCCAGGGAAACACATACTGAACGTGGGAACAGTTGAGCCAAGAAAAAATATTGACGGGTTGCTCAGGGCTTACTCCGTTCTTAGTACCCGGAGAGACATTCCACCCTTGGTAATTGCCGGGATGGATGGATTCAAAGCAGGGGAATACAAGGAACTTGCAGTGAAATTGAATATCGATCAAAAAGTTCGGTTTTCCGGATATATTTCTGATAAGGAACTGGTAAAACTGTATTCAGAAGCTGTATGTCTGGTTCATCCTGCCCATTACGAAGGTTTTGGATTTACGGTTCCTGAAGCATTTACCTGGGGGCTTCCTGTGGTGGCTTCAGATACAGGAGGTATTGGTGAATTCTTCTCGGAAACGGCCTGGATGGTCGATCCGGAGAGCACGGAATCAATTGCACACGGCATAGAACTTGCCTTGGATTCAGGTGTAACCACTGAACAGAAGTTAAAAAGACATGAGCTCACCAGAAAGCTGACCTGGCAGAACTGTGCAATAAAAACAAGAGAAGCCCTGGAGGCGATCGAGAACTGACACAAGCCTCAAGGTGTACGAAAAAGACAATTTTTGTTATTTTAGACTGTTCGCGGGTATTGTGCTTAGGGGGTAGTTGTCCCCTTGTATCAAAATGAGGGGAAGCTATGGCTAAAAAAGTACTGATCACAGGCGGAGCCGGCTTTATTGGATCACATCTGGGAGACCTGTTTCTGTCCAGAGGTTACGAAGTAACAGCGTACGATAATCTTGATCCTCAGGTTCACGGCGAAAATGCTGTAAGACCTTTGTATCTTAACGATGGAATCAAACTGATTACAGGTGATGTAAGAGACGCCGCTTCTTTTGCGGCAGCCCTTAAAGATGCAGACATTCTTGTTCATCTGGCAGCCGCCGTGGGTGTCGGGCAGTCAATGTACGAGATAACCAGGTACACATCCATTAACACAATGGGAGCTGCAACTGTACTGGAAGAAACAGTAAAGCAAAAAGATCACATTGAAAAAATGCTGGTCGCCAGTTCCATGTCTATTTACGGTGAGGGTCTGTATATCTGTCCATCATGCGAAGAGGTTAATCCAAAGTTGAGACCGGCAGAACAGCTTGCTGACCGCAGATGGGATATGCTTTGCCCTGTGTGTTCACAGCCATGTGTACCTGCACCCACCCCGGAAACAAAACCACTGTTCCCCACCAGTGTTTACGCAGTAAACAAAAGAGATCACGAAGAGCTGTTCCTTTCCATAGGAGATGCATATGGTATTCCAGTAACCGCAATGCGCTTTTTCAATGTGTACGGTGAAAGGCAGGCCCTCTCCAATCCTTACACAGGAGTTGGTGCAATTTTTGCCTCCAGACTGCTGAATGACAAACCTCCAGTAGTTTTCGAAGACGGTGGGCAGAGCAGAGATTTCATTCACGTACACGATATTGCCAGAGGCTGCCTCCTTGCAATTGAAAGCAATAACTCAAACGGCCAGGTATTCAATCTTGGAACCGGGCGCAAACTGTCTGTAATGGATGTTGGGAAAGCCATCGCCTGTGAACTTGGGAAACCTTCTGACAACTTCATAGTAAACAATCAGTACAGAGCCGGTGATATTCGCCACTGCTATGCAGACGTTTCCAGAGCCGAAGAGCTGCTTGGCTTCCGGGCTTCCATAATCTTTGAAGACGGCGTAAGTGAGCTGTGCACCTGGGTTGGCAACCAGACTGCAGTAGACATGGTCGACAAAGCAACGGAAGAGTTGAAAAAAAGAGGGCTTGCCAGATGAGTATTCACCTGCTTATAGATGCCAGAGCAGTACAGAAAAACATTGATGGTATCAGCAGGTTCTCTCTGAACATCACAAAGTGTATACTGAACAAGCGTCCAGACTGGAAGATTACTGCCTTGATCGGAAAGAATGCTGCGTTCCACCTTGATAACACTGGTGTTGGCATTATTCTTGATGATTCTTCACGATTCAGTTCACGTGCCAACAAGAGACTCACCATGCGAATCAACAGTATTTCCCCGGATGTATTTCTGAACTTCTCCATGGCAGGCCCCCAGCCGGATGCTCCATCTATAATTACAGTACATGACCTCATGGTTCTTAATCTTCCCTGCTACTTCGGCAACAGCGTAATCCGCAACGCGTTCAGCCGTTACATATTCAGAAAAACACTAAAGACATCAACAAGCCACGCTTCAGCCATTGCTGTACCTACAATGGCAACCAAGCTCGATATGATGAGAAGTTTTCAGTCCGTTACCGATATCGTGTTTATCACCGGTGAAGGTCAAGCTTTGTTTACCTCCCCGGTTTCGTCAGAAAAGCAAAGAGAAAACTTCTTCCTGTACGTTGGTAATGCCCGTGGATACAAAAACATACCACGCTTCCTAACTGCATATGGAAGACTGTGGGCTCTTGACAGAAACACGCCTCCTCTTACAATGGTTGTAAGAAAGGACAGAGCTTACGGATATTTCAAAAAACACCTTGATTCAAACCCTGCCAGATCCAGTATCAAAGTGCTGGCTCACATTTCCGACCATGAGTTGCGAAACCTGTACCAGACATGCAGAGCTTTGCTTATACCTTCAGTGTATGAGGGCTTTGGGCTTCCGGCTCTTGAAGCTATGGCAACAGGGGCACCTGTTATGGCATCTAAAGCCACAGCCCTTGAAGAAGTCGTGGGTGACACAGGTGTTCTTATCGATCCCTATTCCATCATAGATATTATGAGAGGAATGGCTGAGCTATCAGCCGCTTCTCCTGAAGAGCTTAAAACACTTGGTGATCTCGGGCGGAAGAGAGCAGGAACCTTCTCCTGGGAGAAAACCACAGACTCTTTTCTTGAACGAATTGAAGCTCTGGTATGAAAACTGCAGTTGTAAACCCGCCTTTCATGGCTGGCCGGTTTTCAAGAACTTCAAGATCGCCGGCCATAGTAAAAAGTGGAACTATGTATTGGCCATTCTGGCTGGCTTACGCAGTTGGTACCCTCGAGAGGGCAGGACACGATGTTGTTTTTCTTGACTGCCCGGCTACAGACATCACCAGACAGAATCTTCTTGAAAAACTGGCTGAAGTATCGCCGGAACTTGTTGTAATAGACACAAGCACACCTTCCATTCACAGCGACCTCGAGGTTTCAAAGGAAATTGCAGCAACTCTTCCCGACGCTTTCATTCTGCTTGTAGGTACCCATGTAAGTGCCCTCCCTGAAAGTGTTCTGCTGGAAGCCCCATATGTTGCAGCTGTGGCTGCCGGTGAATACGACCTTACTGTTTCGGACGTTGCCGATGCTCTGCAGAATGGCACGGATCTTCATAATGTTCCCGGGCTTTGGCTGAATACCGGGAATAAACCCGTCTTCACGGGAAACAGGGAAGCCATTTCTGATCTGGATGCCCTTCCCATGCTTGCGGATGTGTACAAAAAACACTTGAAACCCGAAAACTATTTTTTCGCAGCGGCAAGGTATCCATCTGTAATGATTATCACCAGCAGGGGCTGCCCCTTCAAGTGCTCTTACTGCGTGTGGCCTCAGGTTCTTCATGGAGGAACCTACCGCGCCAGATCAGCCGGAAATGTTGCGGAAGAGTTCCTTAAAATACAGCAGTATTTCCCGCAGGTTCAGGAAATCGTCTTTGAGGATGATACCTTCAGTGTGGATTCCAGAAGGGTCGAGGAAGTTTCCGATGCTCTTATTGCCGCTGGCAGTAAACTTCCTTGGACGGCGAACACAAGAGCCAATCTGTCACTTGAGGCCATGAAAAAAATGCACAGGGCAGGATGCAGAATGATCATTGTCGGTTATGAATCCGGAAGTCAAACTATTCTGAATGGAGTGAGCAAAGGAACAACTGTAGAGCAGAATCTGAGTTTTGCAAAAAGAGCCAGGAAGGCAGGATTGCTTGTGCACGGATGTTTCATGGCCGGAAACCCGGGCGAGACGAAACAAACCCTTGCGGCAACACTAAAAATGGCGATAAAACTGAAACCGGATACAGCACAGTTCTTCCCTATCATGGCTTATCCAGGAACCAGGCTGTACCAGCAATACCGTTTATCCGGCAACCTCAGAACGGAAGACTACCGTCAGTGGCTTACCGCAGACGGGCTTCACAACTGTGTGGTTGATCTGCCCGGTCTGTCTTCAAACGATCTGGTTGAATGGTGCAACTATGCCAGACGCAAGTTTTACCTCCGCCCCGGATATCTTTTCTACAAAGCATTCCAGACCCTGCGTCATCCGACAACAGAAGGCCGTCGAACCCTCAGAGCGTTTTCCACATTTAAAAAATATTTGTTCGGAATGAAATAGTGAAAAACTTTAGCACTTTAATTGGAATGCTCTTCGATGCAATCGCTGTTTATCTTGCTCTTTACCTGTCTGCTTATGTTAAGTTCAGTCTGGGCGTTTTCCCTGGCACTTCACCGGTTTCCACGCACATAATAGTCTACGGCAGTCTGGCTTCAATTGTATACTGGTGGATAATCTTTGCTCTTACCGGAGCATACAGACTTCACTGGGATCGAAGCTGGGCAGATGAGATCAGAATGGTTTTCAAACCAGTAGTTGCCGGATTTGTGATTCTTTCACTGTTTTCTTTCCTTGTAACACCGCAGGCATCAATCGGCCGGTGGATATTTTTTGTCTACTTCTTCCTTATGAACCTGTTTGTCTATACAGCAAGAAGCTTCTCGCGGCTGCTGGAGAGAAGGCTGGCTAAAAAATCTCTCCTCAGGCGAAATGTTCTTGTAATCGGCCTTGGTAAATCAGCAAAGGAACTGGTGGATTATTTAGCTATCAACCCTTCCCTCGGGTACAATGTAATCGGGTTTGTTAACCCACCTCATCCCGTAGACAACCCTGCCATCACTGAACCTCCTCTGGGTGGAATCAATGATATATGTTCTATTGCGGCAGAGTACGGTATAACCGACCTTCTGGTTACCATTGCGTCTAATTTTCACGACGATATTCTCAGCCTTCTGCTTCCGGCTGTCCAAAGTGGTATTCGGGTCAAGCTTGTGCCTGATCTGTTTGATGTGGTTGCCGGACATGTTCACAACACCCAGATTCTTGGGCAACCTTTGATGGAACTGGTTCCCGATAGGTTGTCGTTCTGGGAGAAACTTGTAAAAACCACCGGTGATTATGTGATTAGCCTTTTGGTCATCTTTCTGGGGCTGCCTCTCTGGCTGATTGTTAGCCTACTAATTGTTATAGATTCGCGAGGCGGAGTGTTTTACAGGCAGAAACGAACTGGCAAGGGTGGCAGGGTTTACAGAATATTTAAATTCAGATCCATGGTTGCCGATGCAGAAAAGGGCACCGGGGCTGTGTGGGCCGGAAAAGACGATACAAGAGTTACCAGAATTGGCAGACTGCTAAGAAAGACTAGAATCGATGAGGTTCCCCAGTTCCTCAATGTTCTCGCCGGAGATATGGCAGTGGTGGGGCCGAGACCGGAAAGGCCTGAGATAATCGAGGAACTTCGTACCATCTACCCGTTCTATGACAAACGCCTTACAGTTAAACCAGGAATAACAGGCTGGGCTCAGGTTAACCTTGAGTACGACACCAGTATCGAAGATGTTTCAAAAAAACTAACCCATGATTTTCAGTACATAGAAAATCAATCGCTGTTCCTGGATCTGGAAATTCTCGCAAGAACAGTTCTTGTAGTTCTTACAGCAAAGGGAGCACACTAAATCAATGGTGAAAGGAAACTATAAATGCAGGTACCGCTTCTAGATATAAACCGCCAACATGCCGACATAAAGGATGAACTTACCAGGGTTTTCACCGATGCCCTTTCTACATCACGCTTTATAAAAGGCCCTGAGATGAACGCATTTGAGAATGAGTTTGCAGAGTATTCAGGCACTGCCGATGCAATTGCATGTGCCTCCGGAACAGATGCGCTTATTCTTGCTCTTCAGGCTGTTGGATTAAAGAGAGATGAGCTTGTTATCACTGTACCGTTTACCTTCTTCGCCACCGCCGGATCCATTGTAAGAGCCGGTGGCACACCTGTTTTTATAGACATCCTCCCAGATACATTCAATATGGATCCCGACCTTCTTGAAGAGTGGTTAAACACCAACTGTGCAATTACGGACCGCGGTGTTGTACACAAGGGAACGGCAAAGCGTGTCGCTGCAATAATGCCTGTTCACATCTTCGGGCAGATATGCAATATGGATGCCATCAACTCAACTGCTTCAAACTGGAATCTTCCAGTTGTTGAAGATGCGGCTCAAGCGGCTGGCGCTAAATGGAGACAGACAAGAGCCGGATCCACTGGTACTGTAGGATGTTTCAGTTTTTTTCCTTCAAAAAACCTTGGGGCTCTCGGTGATGGTGGTATTCTTACAACAAACGACCTGAAACTGGCTGAACGGCTTAGAAGCCTCCGCGAACACGGGGGCAAAGGCTATCTGCATTCTGAAGTGGGTACCAACAGCCGCATGGATGCTATCCAGGCCGGTTTTCTCCGGGTCAAGCTTCGCAAGCTTGAACAGTGGCATGCCGGAAGAAGAGCAAATGCGGAAAGATATGCCAAGGCTTTTACAGATTTGCCTCAGATCAAAACGCCGGCAATTGACCCCAGAGCGTGGTCTATCTACAACCAGTACACAGTTCTGGCAGAGAACAGAGATGAGCTGCTTGCCTTTCTTCGGAACAAGCAGATCGGATGTGCAGTATACTACCCGCTACCGCTACATCTTCAGCAATGCTTTGCTGATCTAGGGTACTCGAAAGGAGACTTCAGGGTTGCAGAAGACACTAGTGAAAAGGTCATTTCTCTGCCTGTGTTTGGAGAATTAACTGGAGAAGAGCAAAATGAGGTTATCAAAGCTATCAGGGAATTCTACCAGAAATAAATTGTTAATCGCAGTTGCGATCTGTTCAACCGCTTTTGCTGGTCAACTGACAGATAACACGCTTGCAACCGGCCGCAACTTGTTTACAACAGTTCCTGCTTCCCTTCTGGCAGCAGGAGCTGCCAGTTCCTTTCTGGCATACAAAACAGAAGGCCCGGAGGGATACTGCGGTTTTATGCCGGAGTCGCCTTTCAGCACTTTAGACCGGGTAGATGATTTTCTCTTTGGAAAAGCTCTTCCTGTGTCTTCAGCCGCCATTTGGATCGCGGGAAAGGCAACAGGATCTTACGATCTTGAAATTACAGGTGAAGAGTTGTGCCGCGGACTGCTGTACTCTTACGGTCTCACCTGGATTGTCAAAATCTCCACTGAAAGAGCAAGACCTGACGGTACCGGTTCGGGAAGTTTTCCTTCCGGACACGCAGCCGGAGCTTCGTGCACTGCCGTTGTTCTGTGGCACAACTACGGTGCCCGCGCCGGAATACCGGCCGCGGCAGTTGCTCTGTACACCTGCTTGTCCAGGGTTAACCTGGGCAGGCATTTCCCTTCGGATATACTTATGGGAGCCGCTGTGGGAACTGCATGCGGTATCGCTGCCTCTATGGTATATGAGGGCCCCTCTACAGACGGTATGAGTTTATCGTTATCGATTGATACCGAAGGAAGGATTACTCCGGGGCTATGGTAGCAAAACAACTGGACAGTTTCAGACATGCATTTCATGGTCTTGCCGTTCTTGTCAAAACCCAGAAGAATGCCAGAATTCATCTTGCTTCAACCATTGTGGTTCTTGCCCTGGGCTTTGTTCTTGATATCACCACCGTCCATTGGGCAATTATCTCTCTCGCCATTGGTGCGGTATGGGCAGCCGAGGCCCTGAACACAGGGCTTGAATTCCTGGCAGACCGGGTAGCACCAGAATGGCACGAATTAACCGGCAAGGCGAAAGATGTAGCCGCTGGAGGTGTTCTTGCAGCTTCAATTGCGGCGGCAGCCGCAGGTTTCCTTATATTCCTTCCCTATATTTTTTAGAACATACAGAAACTCCGGAGATGACAAATGCTTGACAGAAAACTATTGCGAAAAGAACCTCAGAGAGTGACAGAAGCTGCTGCGGCAAAGAATGAAAAGATTGATATACAGCAGTGGCTTGATGCTGACAGGTCAAAAAGAGAGCTCATGCTTAGAATAGAAGCACTCCGGAAACAGCGTAATACACTTTCAAAAGCGGTATCAATGAAGAAGCGGAACGGAGAAGACGCTGAAGATGAAATGCAGAAAAGCCGTGCAACTGGAGCAGAGCTGACCAGTCTAGAAAGCGCGGTTTCCGAATTCAACATCCGTCTCGCAGAAATGGAATTGAGCTTCCCGAACATTCCCGACTCCGATGTTCCTGTGGGCACCGATGAAAACAATATAGTTGTACGCTCCTGGGGTACTGTTCCTGAATTCAGCTTTCAGCCAAAACCTCACTGGGATCTAATGAGTGAAGTTTTTCTGCCTGAAGCTGCCGGAAAAATAGCCGGTTCCAACTTCATTCTGTTCAGAGGGTGGGCTGCCAGGCTTCAGAGGATCCTGATAAGCTGGATGCTCGACTACCACACACAGTCTGGAATGGATGAAGTGTGGGCCCCTTTTGTGGCTAAACCTGAATCCATGACTACCACAGCTCAGCTTCCAAAGATGGATGATGATATGTACAAAATAGGCCGTGATAACCTTTTCCTTGTTCCCACCGGCGAAGTGCCAATAACCAATCTTTACAGAGACCAGCTTCTTGAAGAGGCAGATCTTCCGGTGAAACTATGCGGCTACACTCCGTGTTTCAGAAGGGAAGCGGGCAGTTACGGCAAAGACAACAGAGGGCTGAACAGAGTTCATCAGTTCGAGAAGGTGGAGATGGTTCGCATTGAGCATCCGGAACGGTCTGAGCAGGCTCATCTTGAACTTCTGAACCATGCAACTGGAATGCTGGAGGTTCTTGGCATACCCTACAGAGTTCTTCTTCTTGCAACAGGAGACCTCAGTTTTGCCGCTGCAAAATGCTACGATATTGAAATCTGGTCTGCTGGGCAGGAAAAGTGGCTTGAAGTTTCATCTGTTTCCAATTTCCGCGACTTCCAGGCCAGAAGAGGCAACATGAAATTCAAACCCGCAGGCGGAGGAAAACCCCGTTTAGTTCACACGCTGAACGGTTCAGGGCTCGCTCTTCCAAGACTGATAATATCTCTGGTTGAGAACGGTCAGCAACCTGACGGAAGCATTATACTGCCGAAAGCTATTGCTGAAAGAATGGGAACAGATGTAATCAGACCTGTGTGATTACTTCTTCTTCCTTCTAAAATCGTTCCTGATATCCTGCTTCACGTTGTTCCACTTGTTCCAGGTCTCGGGATTCTCTACTTTGAGCTCGTACCACTTCTCCCGGGAATAGAGGAAAGCTATCAGAACAACCGATGTTATAAGAAACAGCTCAATCCAGATGTAGAGCCGCTTGGGCTTACTCTTCCATCCGGGATCTCTTGGAGGATCAAGAATCCTCAAAGAACTGGTGATACTGGATTCCTGAATCAACGCCTGCTGAACCCGAAGCTCAAATGCAGTTGTCATCTTTAACTGCATCTCAAAGTCGGTTTGAAGCCTTGCATACTCGATCATTGCCGGAGGAAGATTACCAAGACCAATTCCCAGATCAACACCACCGGAAGACGATCCGTTCTCGATCAGGTCTATTGACTGCCGCAGAGCCTCCGCAGTTGCGTCCAATTCAAGGATCTGGGCTGTTGTTCCCGACCTAATTCCATTTCTTACAGCGTTGGCCATCATGGTTGTTTCTATGTATCTGCCCTTCATTTCAGCTAGAACAGTCATAACCTGCGACAATTCATCGTTGGGCATGATTGTTCCGTATTCTTCTTCAAAATGCAGCAGTTTTTCGGTGGTATTATCAAGCTCGGCGCTGGCCACGCTGAGCTGATTTTCTGTGCTTTCCCGACTGGTTATGTACCGAGCCATGGTGATACTGGTGTTTATACTGTCCAGAAGGAAAACAACCCTTTCGGAAACCTCAACTGAATACATTGGATTCCCGGTGGTTACATTGATTTTTATAAAACCGGATGATGTTACTGTTGCAGAATAGTTCCTCCTGAACTGCTTCCTGGCAAGATACATGGCTACCTCTGGCTGGTTCTCGTATCTTTCACTGAAACCTGCACTGTCGATGTATGCTGTGCTCAGTATAACCTGATCGATCAGAGTTCTGCTGTTAAGAATATCCGAGTAAACATCGGCAAGAGTAGTCATCAGCGGAAGAGAGTATCCCATACCACCGCTGAAAAAACCGGCAAACTCTCCCAGCGAAAGCCCACCAAAACTTAAAGCGGGGGATGCCTGTTCCTCAGGAGGAAGAATTACCGTGGTGACGGTATACTTATTGGGCAGGAGATAGCTTCCTCCCACTGTTAAGAGCATCACAACAGTGAGAACCTTGATGATAAATCGCCTGTTTTTCAGCAGAATGTATATCAAATTATTGGGTGTATTGCTCATTCTTCCCCTTAGTTACTGAATATGCTCTGATAAGCAATCACGATCGAGGCAAGTCCCGTAAGAATTGTCAGGTATTCCCCCCAGAATTTTACGGGAACTCTGGGCACTTCAACTGTAGAGCCAGGCGGAACCACATCCGTCATCTCTGCACTGCGCCTTTCACCGTCTGCCAGCTGAATCTTAATTCCACCTCGCCTGGCAAGCGAGCTGAATCCGCCTGCCATACCGATGTAATAACCCACCGTCATTCCTGGAGAGTAGGTAACAGGTGCTGCCAGAACTACTTCCCCGGTAACATTGATAAAAGACGGTGATGACGGAACAACCAATCTGTCCCCCGGCTGCAGCAGAACCGGAGATGCTGCTCCCTGCATACTGAATGGAATCCGGTTTGCAAGAGTGTCGCCGCCCACACGGTACACATAGCATCCGGCAAGGTCAGCTGCTCTTGAAACTCCTCCAAATCTTACCAGTGCTTCTCTTGCACTCTCTCCGGGAATGTATTCTGTAAGAAGACGATTTGTTCCTGCATTCGCTTCCGGAGCCAGAGCCCCTTCAATGGTTATGGTTGCTTCGGCAACCGGAACATGAATTCTTGTGTCTCTGCGCATAAGTGGGTTTGCCCTGAAATCCCCTTCTGCGGTAAAAGTGTTGAGGTTGTACACAGTAGAGTCTCCATCAAGACTGACAACAAGAACTTGCGATGCAGCTCCTGTGCAGGCAATACCTCCAGCCAGCTCGATAGCCTCTGTGAGCCTGGCCATCCCGTTAACGGTAACAATTCCCGGTCTTCCAACCTGCCCTGTGACCGGAACTTGAAAAGACGCAGATCGTGCAAGCCCTGAACTTACTCTCAACCCTCTGTAGTGATACGAGAACAAGTCAGAAATAGAACTCTGAAGCTCTTGAAGGCTCATACCGTAGGTATCAATTCCAGGCATTGTAGGAATATTCAAAACACCATCAAGACCCACAGGTATAGATATCACAGAAACGGTATTGCTGGCTCCGGAAAAAGGAACTCCTCCGGGAAAAGACATCCATATTTCGTCACCTGGATTAACTACGTACTCTGCTGGATCAAAATAATCTACAGGTATCAGAACAGCTTCCAAATTATCAGACAAATCACCTGAAACTCCTGCTGTGATTGCAGGCACCGCGCAGAGAAATACCGAAAACATGCCTGAAAGCAGCACTAGAAATCCTCCTTTAGTAACAACCTTATCTTGCGCTGTGATCCCACACAGAAACAGCCTGGGAAGTTACAGCTTTAATCACTCCTGAAAGCGATGCTATACACATCAGCCAGAAAAAATAGGGCAAGCGCAGGAAAGAAGGTATTCTGTTGCCTGCAACCCCTCCGGCAAGAGCAATCATATTAAAAACAGTTACACTGATGAAAAGAATGTTTGCAGGAGAATCGTACACTGCCATAAGAAGACCTGCAGCAGAGGCAATAAAGGCAAACACTCCCATGTTCCATCTCAGTATCTTGTGAACAGCAAGCTGAAAGGCAAGACCATACTTTCCTGCCTTAACAGCCTTCCCAAACAGGGAGAAAGCCGACCCAATCATCCAACTCACAATTCGAACAAGACGGTGGTACTGAATAGAGTTTTCCGGAGTCGGCTCGGCAGCAACAGCCTTGGGATTGTAAAGACACGAGTACCCCTGGATGCGGGCGAATACTGCTGTTTCAAAATCGTCTGCCCTGGCAGGGTTCACCGGGCGGTATAGGTCTTTTCTTACTGCAAAAACTGCTCCCGTAGCGCCCAGAACAGCTCCTATACGGCTGCCCAGAGCTTTAAGCATTCGCTCGTAACGCCAGTAGATAGATTCGCACGTAACTGAATCCAGGCTGTTCTGTTTGGAACCGTCTACACATCCCACCCGTGGATCGGCAAAGGGCTCAACCAGCTCTCTTACTGTATTCGGCGAGAACTGTGTGTTTGCATCGGTAAACACAAGAATCTCACCTTTAGCAAACCCGGACAGTTTTACCATAAGCGCGGATTTACCCATGCGTTTATCAAACCGGAAGTATCGAACCCCACGGTCAGCAAATGATTTGATTATTTCATCTGTTCTATCGGTGGATATATCCGAGGCAACAAGAATTTCAAAACTTTGCTTCGGATAATCCTGTGAAAGCAGATTCTGAATTCTTTCGCGTATGCACTTTTCTTCATTACGAGCTGCAACCATTACGGTTACAAATGGATACTCGTTGTAAGAATGCCCGTTCCCTCTGTGAAATAGCAGGCCCAGAACAAACATGAACGCCGGATAGACTACCATGGGCAACAGAATCATACCCACGCACACCCAGAACAACACTGCGAGAATGCTTACCAGAACAACTCCCTCCTGAAGAAAACATTCAGCATTTATAGTTAATCCCCTTCTTTATCGCAACAAGGATAAGCCGTACTTATAAGAAGTCCTAGAATAAGCCAGAAGAACGCTCCGGTTTGGGGCCACTGAATAAGATTGTCCACCGCTTGATGAGCTCCAAAGGCTACGATTCCAGAAATCATTCCCATCCCCAGCGATTTGTCGCCACCGGATTTCAACAGTTTAATTAAGGTGATAACAAATGCTGCAATTAAAAGAACAAGAGCGAGAGCGGAAAAAAGCCCTCCCTTGTATGGCATTTCAAGAACCAAGCTGTTGAGCCCGCCAAACCTGTTGATTTTGTTGATACTGTCTTCGTGTCTTACCTCCCAAAAAGAGTACAACGAAGTTCTGCCGTGAAAAAACTCCTCGCTGCCCCAGCCTACTCCAACTGCAGGAGAGCTAACAATTCCGTTTATAAACCCCTTGTAACTGGTGTATCTGTGAAGAAGGCTGGTATCCATAATCAGCGACTTGGTGTCTCCAAAAATAGTGAGCTGCCTCTTGAATTCCCCGGCATTAGCCAGAAGAATAACGACGAAGATGGTAAGAGTTGAAACAGGCACCCATATTTTTTTTCTGTTTCTGTAAACGAGAAAAGCAAAACATGCAAAGGTTACGGTTAGGAACCCTCCCCTGGAGAATGTGTACAAAACATTCTGAATTCCAAGAAGAGCCGCTGCAAGAGCAGTTACCTTCCATATTCTTTTCTCGAACACAAACATTGCGGCCAGAACTGTGGGAACCAGCAGCTCCAGCACTCCGGAATAAGAATTGGGTCCACCATTGATAGTGGAATAAACTCTACCGGCAAGATCAAACCCTGACGCCCGATCCCCAGTTGTGTCAAGGTTTCCTGCGTTGTACTGATATATACCGTAAAGAGACATTACAACAAGCATGAGAGTAAGAACTTTAAGAATCCGCACAAGCCATTCCCCCCGGCCGTACCAGTCGTAGATCAGAGGAATAATAGACGCAGCAATAAACAACTTACTAGCTTCCCGTAGGGTGTTGCTGACAAGGCTATTGTGGTAATGAAGGGAAACAAACGCTGAAGCTACCTGAGCCAGAAATGCAGCCATGAGAATAAATACAGGTACCGGGAAACGGGGGAAGCTCTTGTATCCAACTGTTTTTACAGTGAAGTAGAACAAAGCAGCTGCTAGAACAGCCATGGTGGCAACGGCAATGTAAAAAGGACCGAATTCGTAGGTATTGTTCCCGAAAGTTATTGCAACAGGCAACAGCAGCAGCCAGCTGCGCGGATTAGAAACATGATACACCGCAATGAAGAAAAGGGGCACCCCCACAAACACAAGGTGTACTGCTTTGGGAAAATTCAAATAGAGGTAGAAAAAGACCAGTAAAATACCAAGGATAAACACCCATGCACGCCAGGATGGCCTGTACGCTTCTACCCCTCTGCTGTAGTCATCTGCTGAAACACTGCTCACTATCTACCCCGGTTATTTTTGTTTTTTCAGACCCCGGCCAAAGACAAAAAGACTCTCCAGCCGGAGTCTTCAGCTCAGTCCTGACCAGCTATCTTGACGCCTGGTTCCTCGGAACCACAGCTCCCGACAAAGGCAATAAGCCTTCCGGCAAGAGCTTCGCGAGAGTGGGGATCTCTCTCAACGGCTTTTTCGTAAAGAAGAAGCGCAACATCAAAATCTCCATCCTCCATGGCATTTCCAGCAATCAGCAGATACGCTACAGAGGTAGACGGAACTACAGTCTCCGTTACTGAAGCCAGTAGAACTGCGGGAAGAAGCAGTGCTGCAATAACTACAGCCATCTTCATCAGAGCACCTCCAAATCCTCTGCCAGAGGCAGAGCGTCAGGCAACCCGGCCATCCTTCCCCGAAGGGTTAGGACCCGTGGCTTTGCGTCCCGAAATCTCTTCCGGTTTGCATTTACAACGGCAACCCGGCTATCCTTCCTGCTTCCCCTGAACAGGTTAGGACCCATAGGCTTTGCGCCCCGGAATCTCTTCCGGTTTGCCAGACGGCGCTCAACCGCCCGTATTAGTATGCTTCAAATCAGTTTAGGAGTAAAGGGGCATGAACATATTCATAGGCCTTAAACACACCGTAACTGCCCAATCCGCAAGAACTAACAAGAGATATCCCTGAGCGCAGGCCAAAAAATGAATTCTGTTTCCTGTGCGTATCCGAACCAACTGTAATACGCTTTCCTCCAAGAGAAGAGTAAAGCCTGAGAACAGCTGCCGTTGGATAGGTAGTTTTTTCCGGCCTTCTAAGGCCTGCGGTGTTTACCTCGAGAGCAATCCCCCTGTTAATCATGGTCTGCAGAATTTTCCTTAAAAGTGCCGGGAACAAACTTACTTCATCAATGCCTGTGGATAGTTCGGCTCTGGCCATACCTCTTCTGAAAATGCCCATGTGCGCCAGGATGCTGATGTCTGTGTTCTGCACAATTGCAAGTGTATTCCGATAGTACTCCTCTACCAGATCCACAGCACTACCTTCCTGGAAAGCCTTGCCGTTCAGAACAAGCCTGCCTTCAACCCAGTGAAGAGCTCCTGTGATAAAATCGTATCTGCTGCGCGTAAACAGCTGTTCTGCCTGGCGCATATACAGATGCGGCTCTCCTATTTCAAGCCCCCGAAGTACCTGAATTTCTGAAGAGTCTGCGATATCAAGCTCTCTCATGTACTCTTCCTCGGAAAAACTCATGTAACAGTGATCTTCAGGATGCAGATCCACATGAGCCACAAAACCTATTGTTTCCACTCCAACAGCTTGCCCCATCGTGCAGAGTTCATCAGCTGGGATCTCGGCATCCGGCGATGACTGGGTTTGTACATGCATATCGGCAGTCATGGTTTTTCCCTCCCTTTGTAAAAACTCTGTCGTCTGTTATTATATTCTGTTAAGCTTCGAGGGACGGAGCTTCTCTGAAGCATTTTCTAATATACAGGAGAAACTATGAAATCCTTTGCTTTCATCCTCTTTTTTCTTTCAGCTTTTGCATTTACTGCCAGTGCCAGTCAGGTAGTCACGTACAACTGGGATGGAACATCAGACACTGTTCTGTATGTTTATGGAAACGGAAATGCAAGCATCGCTACAGACACTGTACACACTGCCCCTCAATCTCTCCGGTTTGAAGAGGATCCAATTGGTGGAACTCCTCAAGCCTGCATAGCCTGGATCAGAGATCTCTCTGATGGAGATGAGGTAACTGCATCATTCTGGGTTTACGACACAACACCGCAGGGAGATAATCCCAAAGGAAGGATCTGGGGGCACTGGAATGACAACACAAACCCCGACAGTGTAACAACATACAACGGATCTGCCAGTGGCAACACCACATACAGTACAGAAGGCTGGAGCCAGCTTGAGAATACATGGACGGTCTCAGGCGGGCACACAGGGCTTGTAATTGAAGCCAGAATTTACTCCAGTACAGGTGCAAATATTCTGTGGTTTGACGACCTGAGTATTACAGCTCCCGATGGTGCCTCTTTCGTGCTTCCCAATACACAGACCCCATTACAAAGAAACAGCTGGGGAGCTATCAAGACTTCCTTCTAAGAAACTATTCCCCTTCAACAGCCCGGTTGCTGAAAGCGGCCGGGTTTTTCAGTAGGTAACTGCCAGCCCGAACATCACAAGGTTTCGTTCCAGATCCAGAGGAATGGCGAATTCAAAACCTATCGATTCCGGGATCCACTCTGCCACTCCATCGGGAAGACCGTACATAACGCCGGCAATAACACTCTGGTGAAATTTGTTTTCCACCTGATCCCAGTCTGCTTTGCCCTGATTATCATCGGGTATGTTTACAACATCAGGGCCGTACCCGCCATCCCAGCCGGCATACACCTCAAGAGAGCTACCGAAAAGATACCCGGCAGAAGCACCGAACTGCGTAGCGAGAAGCTTTGCAGGCAGAATGTAGCTTGCCCCGGCGTTAACCGAAAGCGCCTGTCTGTTTTCCGGGCTGAAGACTCCTACCCTTACCATGGGACCAATACCGTAAGCACGTCCGAAAATACCAATATCTATTCTGTCGGTGGCTCCGGAAAGAAAAGTCACACTGGGAGAAACAGGAACATCATCAATACTTTGTTCTCCTGCTTCCCTGCGATCATCGGCATTCAAGTAGGCGGGAAGTGCAACTGCACCAGTAACTGTCATGTGGTTTTCACCAAGAGTTCTTGACCCTGTCATAGATCCGTAGTAACACCCCGGTACCATTACCACCAACACGGTAAAACAAAACACTTTGAGCCTTTTCATGTGTTTCCTCCCATTCAGCCTGTTGTATATGATACCAGTTAGATAATGCACACAGCCTTTTTTTTCAATACACACTGAAAAGGAAGAAAGAATGCCCACAGCAGCAGTGCTTCTTTCCGGTTGCGGAAACAGAGATGGTTCAGAGATTCACGAAAGCGTTTGTGCTGTTATAGCGCTTGACGGAAGAGGCTGGAATATTCTCTACACAGCCCCGACCATTTCGCAGCAGAGAACAGTTTCATACATCGACGGCGGAGAGCTTCCCTCCAGGGACGTACTTGAGGAAAGCGCCAGAATTGCCAGAGGCAGTATTAAACCTCTGAGTGATATCCAGATAGAAACAATAGACGCTATTGTAATTCCGGGAGGTCTCGGGGTTGCGCTTACCCTGTGTGACTTCGCGTTAAACGGAGCCTCCTGCAATGCCAACCAGGAAGTAAACAGTTTTCTGAATACCGCACACGAAATGGGTATACCTATAGGTGCCATGTGCATTGCTCCAACTCTGGTTGCCCGGTGCCTGCCGGGTACAACGCTTACTGTGGGCAACGACAAAGCGACGGCAGAAAAGATAGAGAAGATGGGTTGTATCCACGTGGAATGCCCCGCAGACAATGCAGTTGTAGACAGGCAAAACAGAGTAGTTTCTACGGCCGCGTACATGACAGCAACGGGACCGGCTCAGGTGCTTGAAGGAGCAATAAGTATGGTAGCAGCCCTGGAAGAACTGCTCAAAGATTCGAACCGCTGAGGGAAACCGTTTCTTCTTCCCAGTTCAGCAGGTCTTCCGGTGACAATCTTACAGCACACGATGAGAATTCTGAACCCTGTTCGGATAAAGAGCTTTTTCCGGTTACCAAAAATCCTCCATCTGATATCTGCAACAGGGAATAACAGAAAGCACTTCTGTTAACAATCTCCACAGACCAGATTATGGAAAGCCATGGATCAAATCTTAAAAGGGAAGGCCGATAACCTTCTCCTGTTCCCGTGTTGGAATTAACGAGAACAACAAAACCGGCTGGTGACACCTCTTTTATGAAACTGGCGCTATCCGGCCCGTCAGTATCGCTGGTATAGTTTTCTACAACATTCCCGTTCCCGTCGAAAAATACCAATAGAACATCGGGATAGCCATCAACCCCTGCTGTACTTCCTGCAACAATGTATCCTCCATCGGAATATGCTGTCAGGCACCTTCCGATCTGATTTCCGTCCAGGGGACAATTTGTTTTCCATAACCAGTTTCCCTGATTGTCTATTTTCATCAGAAAAACCTCCCCGTTGTCTGTACCGGTAAGAACAAAACCCCCATCCCCGTCTGTGGAGGGTACCACAGAGTAAGCAGCCTGCTGACCTGTTGCCACAAATCGTTTTCTCCACAAAACAGCTCCGGAATCAGAGACGCATACTGCCATGATATCGCTGTTCTGTGTCTCTTCATCAACGGAATAGCCTACTGCGACTACCTCACTGTTGTTTCCGCCGCACAGATCATACAAACCGTCATCACCCTCATAACCCACATCCAGGGACCAGAGAGTGCTGCCTCTTTCGCTGATTTTCATTACCAGACCGTTTCCACCGCAGGAATCTGTACACACACCGCATAAAACAAAATTTTCACCTGATCTCTCTATAGAATATCCGGTAGCACTACCCAGGTTGAGAGATGTGTTCTCCCATACCACCGCACCTGTACTGTCTATCCCGCAGAGACTCAGCGCTTTATCGCCTGCAACACCACTGTAAACTTCACCAACAGTTATAAAGCCTCCAGATGAACCACCTGCCAAATCCCACACAACAGATTTATCACTGTAGGGAAAATCCACATTCCACAAAACCCGGGGTTCGTTGCCATTGGCTCGCGGCGGTAAAATGCAGAACAGCACAAAGAACAAAAAGACAGTTTTCATACAACCCTCCCGTTTCGCCTCTGAATAGAAATATCTCTATAGTAAAAGTCAATCCCTATGAAATTCAGGATTTCTTTTTTAGAATACGGCTGTCTGGTGTAAATTTCGGAGGATCTATGACATTCGATTTCAACGCAGAGGTGACAAGAAGGGGAACAGGTTCAATCAAATGGGATTTCCTTGAAGCTTTTTTCGGAAAAGATGATCTGCAGCCTATGTGGGTGGCAGATATGGACTTCAAGGCTCCACCTGAAATTCTAAGTCCTATCCTGAAGCGTGCAGCCCACGGAGTATTCGGATACACAGCCAAAACAGATCAATTCTATTCGGCCGTGGTCAACTGGTTCAGCAGAAGGTACCACTGGAGCATTGAAAAGGAATGGATAGTAACAACTCCAGGCGTTGTTCCCGCCATTAACCTGGCGATACAGGAATTTACAGAGTCCGGTGATGGTGTCATTATTCAATCTCCGGTGTACTTTCCCTTCAAAGACTCAATTGAGCTGAACGGAAGAAAACTTCTGGACAACCGCTTGATTCTAAAAAACAATCGCTACGAAATAAACTGGGCTGACCTCGAAAAAAAGGCTGAAGACGCAGAGATGCTGCTGTTCTGCTCACCGCACAATCCCGTCTCGCGGGTATGGACAGTAAACGAACTCAAGAAACTGGAAGCTGTCTGTCAGAAACACAATCTTGTACTTTTTTCAGACGAAATACATGCCGACATAGTCTTCAAACCCAGTGTACACACACCATCTGCAGCTTTCAGCCGGAAGCTGGCAGACAGAACAATTTCTGCTTTTGCCACCAGTAAAACATTCAACCTTGCCGGTCTTCAGTTATCGATAAACATTATCCCCAGCGAACAGATCAGAAAGAGGTTCAAACTCTCTCTTGAGAGACTTCACATGAACATGTCAAATGTATTTGGTATTGTCGGTACACAGGCAGCCTACGAACACGGAGACAACTGGCTGGATCAGCTTCTTCCATACCTGCAGGAAAACTGCATTACTGTCAGGGATTACCTGGAAACAAACATCCCGGAAATCAGGGTAATCGAACCGGAGGGCACATTTCTTCTGTGGCTGGACTGCCGCAAACTGGGTTTCACTGATGAAGAACTCGCAGCTTTTTTTGTGCAGAAGGCAGGTCTGGCCCTTACTAACGGAATCCTGTTCGGCCCAGGAGGAAGCGGTTTTATGCGAATGAACATCGGCTGCCCCAGGCATGCGGTGATTGCCGGCCTTGAAAAGCTGAAAAGAGCAATGACCGACAATACACCGGTTGTGATCGATTCAGGCCCGGCCAACGCTCCTGATGATTGTTGATAAGGCAGGTTTACAGAGCTGGATGCTCTTCGGGAACGAGCTGGTACTTTTTCAGGTCTATTCTGGACAGGTTGTTGAAAACCACGCCTTCGCTTTCAAGCAGCATCCTTTGAAGTACTCTGTCGTCATCGCCCCGCAGTGTTTTTCTGGAACTGATTTCACCTCTTGAGTTTACAACCCTGTGCCAGGGAATGTCCGCCCCTTCAGGTACTGCCCGAAGAGCATAACCCACAGCCCTTGCAGCTCTTGGATTTCCTGCTATTTGTGCTATCTGCCCATAGGTCATAACTGCCCCGGGGGGAATACCCACAACAATTTCATACACCACGCTGAAAAAACCTTGCAACAGCACCACCTCTTTTCCACGAATAATATATTACCGGTGTCGGCAGCGTCAGGGAAGCAGGTTAAAGTCCTGCGCGGCCCCGCCGCTGTAACCGGGAACGAAACCGCAGTATGCCATTGCATCAGAAGTGCGAGAAGGCGCGGAAGTAGGAAGTCCGGAAGCCAGAAGACCTTCTGCCGGCAGTTTTATCTTCACCTTCGCGGGAAGGGTGGGGGGATATTCCCTTGCATTTTTTCACGCGGCCGGAAACAGGAGTCAAATATGATTTCTTTTGCAATCGGCCTGATTCTTTCTGTTCTTGTATCAGGAGATGCCCTGATTATCAGCGGCGGGAATCTGGCACACATCAACATTGAGACAGGAACAGTAACGCCTTCTGTAGGCGTTCTGCACACCTATCCCAACGATGTTATCATACACGAAGGTTCCGCCTTTGTTGTAAACTCGGGAGCAGATACAGGAACCCTTCAGAAATTTGAGCTGGGCTCGTGGGCTCTTACCGAACTGGGAATTGGAACCGGCTGGAACTGCTGGGCTTCCATCCCTCTGACCAACGGAAACTTTGCAGTGTCTGCAACTCTGCATAACTCTCTTGAAATAGTTAATCCCGGAACAATGCAGATTGTCTCTTCGATTCCAGCAATAGGTCCGAACCCGGAATGGATGTATGCCAATGGCAATCTCCTGTATGTCGCATGCGGAGGATGGGGAGCAGGCGAATCAGTTGTTGTTGCAAACATCACCACAGGGCTGCCAGTTGATACTATCACTGTTGAGACCAACTGCCAGTCTGTTGTCGGCGACGGTAACGGACACCTGTTTGCCACATGCAGTGGTACTTACGGCAGCAATGAAGGAGCCGTTGTTGTAATCGATGCCTCAACAGGTACAGCTACTGATACCCTCGTCGTTGGGGGATTTCCCGGGTACAGTGCTAAGGCAAACGGCATTCTTTACACCTCAGACCCATGGGGAGCCGGTGTGTATTCCATCAACATGAATACCCTTACCGTTCTCCATGACTCAAGTAATCCCTTCTGTTCAGGCGGTAACGGCATGGCCGTGGACGAAAGCGGGTATCTCTGGATTTCAGACGGAATGAACAATGAAGTAAGAGTTTACGATTCAGGTGAAAACCTGGTTCACACCTACAGCGTACCCACCCCTGCAGCCATAGCAGTCAACGGCTCTTTCACAGGAATCCACAACAGCTTTTGTGAGCCCATTGTAACAATTTCTGTATACCCCAACCCTGCCAGCAGCGTTGTTTTCATCTCCGGTGCCGCTTCTAAAAAAATGGTTACTGTCTATGATATCACGGGCAGAATCGCCGCAACAACAACCACCGGAGATAGCGGCTCTGCTTCCCTTGATGTTTCCGAACTCCATACAGGGCTCTACACTGTTGTATGCGGAACTTCGGCAACCAGATTCACGGTCGCGTCGAGATGATTGTCCTCGTTCTTCTCTGCGCAGTTGCCGACCCCTGGGCCGATGGTTCCCCTGCGGTTGAATACGGCTCCGGAGCAGGTTACGGACAGGCGTACTACCCGGAAAACATTCTGGGCCCTCCCGACCCTACGGCAACACCCTCCGCTCCTTCATACGGAGAAAACAATCTTCTTACTCTGGGCAAGGATGGCTGGGTTGTGCTGGAGTTTATCGACAACAGCATAATCAACGGCGACGGAGCAGACTTCACTGTATTCGAGAATGTAATGGACACCGGATCAGGTTACTTTCAGGAATGCGCATTTGTTGAAGTGAGCCAGGATGGACAATCCTGGGTTCAGTTCCCATGGAATGCAACAACCCTTGAAGGTCTGGCAGGAGTGATGCCAACAACAGGAGCAGACCCAACAAACCCGGCTGTTTCCGGAGGAGATCAGTTTGATCTGGAAACTCTGGGTCTCGACTGGATTCGCTTTGTCAAACTCACAGACTGCGGTGATGCTGTTTCAGACGGAGGGCTGTTCGATCTGGATGCAGTAGCCGCTGTAAACTGGTCTACAGGTATTGAGCCGAACACTTCCACAGAGCCACAACTGGTGGTTACATCTCCCTTTTCCGGCAGTTTCCGGGTAACAACCGAAAAGCCGGGCAGCCTTGTCTGTTACTCCATAGACGGTAGAGTTGCCGGGCAATGGACAGTTCCTGAAGGATCTTCAGAAATAGATGCTTCTGGCCTTCCCTCCGGACTTCTTGTGTTCGTTCTTGGGAACTCGTCTTTCTCCACTGTGAGGCTGACGCGCTGAGGCGCAGGAACGCACAGGCAGCTCCGGTTTCTGAACCGGAGCTGCCTTGCAAAGAGTAGCTGAACTACCTGCCCAACAGAGTTCTAACAAATGTGTCACCGGTTATTGTGCCCATGCTTCCTTTTTCTGTACTGACCTCATCGTAAACAGTAACATCATCCGGTTTCTCTCCCGGCCTGTATATCAGGAACGGCACAGGGTCGTGAACATGTGTTCGCTCTTCACAGGGTGTTCCGTGATCAGGGGTAATACCGATGGCAACATCCTCTTCCATCTTCCCGGTCTCTTCAACTACAAACTTAACAATCCTGTGATCCAGGTACTCGATGGTTTTTATTTTCAGATCCACATCGCCTTCATGCCCGGCCTCATCAGTTGCTTCAACGTGTAGGAACACAAAATCGTATTCGCCCTTCAGGGCATCAACAGCCGCCTGAGCTTTGCCTTCGTAGTTGGTGTCGAACAGGCCTGTAGCCCCTTCAACTTCTATAACATCCAGCCCTGCATAAACCCCAAGACCTTTCACGAGATCAACAGCGGAGATAACAGCACCTTTTACTCCGTAGAGTTCGTTGAAGGTTTTCATCTGAGGTTTGAACCCGGGAGACCAGAACCACACGGAATTCGCCGGGTCTTTCCCCTGGGCAACCCGCTTCAGGTTTACAGGATGGTTCTTCAGAATCTCCTGTGACTGCAGGATCAGCCGGTTAAGGGCAGATGCAGTTTCCTCTCCGTTGCTGTCTGATGCCTTCACCATAACATCGGCAAACGGTGTACCGGGAACATCATGAGGAGGAGTGCAACTGATGGAACTGCTGCCGTTCTTCAGAACAAACAGGTGTCTGTAGCTGATACCGGGATGAAACACCATGGTTTCGGAACCCAGCTCTTTCTGCAGAGCAGACACAAGCTCATGCGCCTCTTCCGTACTTATGTGACCGGCAGAGTGGTTTTTTATTCTGCCATTCTCAACGCAGATCAGGTTGCATCTCATTGCAAGATCTGTATAGTCCAGCTTTACACCCATGCTTGCAGCCTCAAGAACTCCCCTGCCCTGAAAAACCTCAGCAGGGTTGTAACCCAGAACAGACAGGTTGGCCACAGCACTTCCAGGGGCAAGCTCTGCTGGAACAGTGGCAAACTTTCCACATCTTCCCCTGGCACACAGAGAATCAATAGCCGGTGTGTCTGCAGCCATAAGCGGTGTTTTCCCGCCCAGACTCTGTATGGGGCGATCAGACATCCCGTCGCCCAGAATAATTATGTACTTCATGGTGCGTCCTTATCAGGTCAATTTTTACCCGGTGTAGTTCTTCTTCAAAAACTCTTTGAATGCACTGTACTGTGTTGGAAGATGCTGGAAGAACTCCTTCTTCTCTTCAAGCCCCTGAAGGCTTGGCGGAAGTTCCGGGTCGAAAGAAAGAATCTCCCGTATCTTCTCCGGGAATTTCGCAGGGTGAGCGGTTTCCAATGAGATGCACAGCTGCTCTCCGGCTACACCTTCCCTGTCTGTGTAACTCTGCAGACCGGCCCAGCCCACAGAACCGTGAGGTTCAAGAAGAAGGTCTGACTCTGTGTAGGCCTGGCTTATCATGGCCTCGGTTTCCCTGTCGCTGATGCTTACGGCATACATGTCTTTTCTTATAAGATCCATGTCCGGTGCCGTACCGATGTTTCCGTTTTCGTCCATTGTTCCGCCGTACATCTGAACCAGCCTGGGGATGTTGCTGGGGTGGCCAACATTCATTGCACTGGAAATACAGTTGCGCGAAGGCACCAGCTTCTCGTAGAAACCCGACTTCACAAACCTGGGATACTCGTCGTTCTCGTTGGTTGCAACAACAAACCTGCTCACAGGCAGCCCCATTTTTTTCGCGATGAGTCCACCGCAGAGGTCTCCGAAATTGCCTGATGGAACAGAGAAAACAACTTTTTCCCCGGGATCTCCTGATCTGAGCTTGGCGAAGGAGTAGAAGTAGTACATGGTCTGCGGAATAAGCCGCCCGATGTTTATAGAGTTGGCGGAAGAAAGGTTCAGATAGTCAAGTTCCGAGTCGCCGAATGCCTGTTTCACTAGAGCCTGGCAATCATCAAACTTACCGTCCAGAGCTACTATGGAAACATTCTTTCCAAGAGTTGTCATCTGTTTTCTCTGACGGTCTGTTACTTCTTTTTCCGGGAACAGAACAACCACATTAACATTGTCCAGCCCGTAGAACGCATTGGCAATAGCACTTCCCGTGTCGCCGGAAGTAGCAGTGAGAATAAGCAGTTTCCCGCCGTTCCTGTTCAGGAAGTACTGCATGAGCCTGCCCATCATTCTTGCAGCAAAGTCTTTGAAAGATGCAGTGGGCCCCTGATCAAGCCTCATAACAAAGCTGTTGTCAGACACATGCTCCAGAGGAATCTCGTAGTTGTAGGCATCTTTTACTATCCGTTCCAGGTCTTCGTCGGGAATCTCTCCTGCAAGGAACTTCCTGCCCACTTCCAAAGCTATTTCATGGTATTCCATGTCTGAGAATTTCCCAATTTCCCCTGCGGTAAATGCCGGTATCTCCTCTGGCATATAGAGGCCGCCATCCGGAGCAAGCCCTCTAAGAAGAGCCTGTTCAAAAGAAACTGCAGGAGCCCTGCCGTTGGTTGATCTGAAAAGTAACTTTCCGTTGTTCGTGTTATCCATACCGAGTCCCTTGTTTAGTTCATTTCCCCGGGGAAGACAGCTGGTCCCTGACACAGCCGGAAAGCCTCTTTACTGCTTCCGCCAGCTGCTGTTTCGAGGCGAATGAAAAGTTGATTCTCATTGTGTTCCGTTTTGGGTTCTCTCCAAAGAAAACATCCCCCGGAACAAACGCCACCTTGTACTTGATGGCTTCGTAGAACAGTTCGTGTGTATCAATTCCCTCAGGCACAGTTACCCACAGGAAAAGACCGCCCTCAGGCTTCGTCCAGGTTACTCCCATCTCTTCAGGGAAGTACTCGTCCATGGTCTTAAGGAACACCTCAAGCTTCTCCCTGTAGTAATTACGGCACTTCAGAATGTGCTCTTCCATTCCCATCTCTGTAAGAAATGCCGTACACATGTCCTGATTGTATCTGGGGGTGTTTAGAACGTTACCCTCTTTGATGTTGGTAAGCTTCTGTATTACCTCGGGTGGGCCGATGTTAAAGCCCACACGAAGACCGGGGCAGAACAGCTTGGAGAATGTGTACAGGCCGATTACATTGCCGCCGCCCTTCTGCTGATCCAGTGAGTACAGAGAGGGTATTGTTTCTCCGTAGTATCTGAAATCACGGTAGGGGCTGTCTTCAATCAGTGGAATGCCGTAATCCCTGCTTAATTCCAGAAGAGCCAGCCTTTTCTCAAGGCTCATGGTTATACCGGAAGGGTTCTGGAAATCGGGAACCACATATATGAACTTCGGTTTCCTGCCCTGTTTCTTCAGGGAATCGATAGTTGACCGGAACCCGTCTACATCAGAACCGTCTTCCTGAATGTCGGCACCGGAAAATATCGGCCGCTGCATCTGAAACGCAACAATTGCCCCGGCAAAAGTGGGCCTGTCAAGAAGAACACTGTCTCCGGGATTAAGGAAGAGCCTGCCGACCAGATCGAGACCATGCTGACCGGAAGAGGTAACCACGATGTTTTCACGGGTTACCTCTATGTTGTCTCTTTTAAGAAACCCGATTATTGCGTCAAGCAGAGTGTGCTCTCCGCCTATGGCGGAGTACTGCATTATCTTTTCCAGATTTTCCTTCAGAATCCTTTCGGAAACAAGCCTCATCTCGTGGTCAAGGAACATATCAGGAGACGGTAAACCACCGGCAAGAGAGATTATCTCCGGGTCTTTCAGAAGATCAAACAGCTTGCCTATGGAGTAGCCCCCATAGGCCTTGATATTGTCGGAAAAGTGTGAATTCCAGTTCTTTATCATGAGAGCATCCTCTCCCGGATTCAGGTTGTTCCGCAGGTGTTCAGTGTTTCTGAGAACTCTCGGCAAATATGGCTCTGATACCTTTTTTCATCATCTCTCTGCCATCTTTCGATGCTCTCAATGCCTTGTTAAAGATAACCTCACCAATCTGCTCTCCCATTGCCTCCCTCTCCTCCTCGGAGATGAAGTAGGTAGCCATTGTATCAAGCTCATGGGCAGTACCGTCACTTTCGTACTTGAAAGTCATGTTGGTTCCGCTCTGCAGCACCTTGAACATGTGGTTGGTCCAGTTGAAGCCTGGCATGCCCAGATCAGGATTGATGTAGATGTGCGCGGCAAGACTTATGCCTTTGATTCCACTGGCATCAAGTTCTTTTGCGCACTGAATGAAGTTGTCGGCAGTGCTTCCATTGCCGATGTTGATCTCGTAAATAGGAGAAGTACCGTCTTCACGGATGTACTCGTTCATGATGTTCAGAAGCATTCTAAACTGCATGGGGTTCTGGGTAGCCAGCAGCATTGACACCTTTATGTTAAGGTTGGGCAGGTCGCGTCCGTAGTAGCAGATTGCCACAATTGTACTCCAGCTGGGATTCAGGAAGAAGTCTCCCCCTGTTGCAAGCGCCGTGCGGGTAATGCCGTCCAGGTAGATCAGGTGATTGTTGTTCGCAACTTCGATTCCACCGAAATTACCGAAGGGTGTTCCCTGATTCTTCAGCGTAAGAGCACACACACCGTCTTCACATTCGTACCTTTCAAACTTCTCTCCGGTGAGGGCTTCAAGCTCCCGGAATCTGGCTTCAGGCTGCGGAATGCCTATAAGATTTGTGCTGCAGAACTTGCTTGCTTTCATAATGTTCTCAGACATAGCAAGCGTTGCCATAAGATCACCGTTGTAAACGTAGTTGTCTGTAAGGGCAACAACAGATATCATCTCCTGCGGTGCATAGCACGGTTCATCAGTTCCCGCACTTTCTGCAATCCTTCGCATGGAGTCAAGAGTTACCTTTGCCCCCTGAAAACCCGAAACCTGAGCTGTACCAACGCCCAGAGAATTGTTGTAAACAATGCCGTTCGCCTTTTCAAAG
>Ga0256845_1000297_pt1 | contig 47500 bp, 30 predicted proteins | sample RiftiametaG_FD_189101 | JGI IMG/M metagenome (GOLD analysis project Ga0256845, IMG submission 189101) | Tube worm associated microbial communities from hydrothermal vent at the East Pacific Rise, Pacific Ocean - Riftia | ecosystem: Host-associated > Annelida > Integument > Unclassified ...
CTTGGGCCGCCAGCGGGCGAGGACCTCGAAGTCGAAGTCGGCGAAGGCGCGGCGGAAGTTGTCGCGCTTGCGCAGGATCGTCAGCCAGCTGAGTCCAGACTGGAAGCCCTCGAGGCACAGCTTCTCGAACAGGCGGTGGTCGTCGTCGACGGGTCGGCCCCACTCGTGGTCGTGGTAGTGGCGATAGTCCTCGAGTTCGCCGCACCACCAGCAGCGAGCCCGCTCCCGGTCGCCGATCAAGCCTTTGCGCAGACGGGCCATGGGGTCCCGTTCAGCCCGCGTCCAAGGTCTCGCGCATCCGGGCGATGACCGTCTGTGTGAACGCGCTCAGGGACAGGTTACCGCCGATGTCGGCGGTCCGCTCGCCGGCGGCGATGGCCGCGAGCACGGCATTGCGCAGGGCGCTGCCAGCCGCGGACTCGTCGATGTGGCCGAGCATGTTGGCCATCGCCAAGAACACGGCGGTCGGGTTGGCCTTGTCTTGGCCGGCGATGTCGGGGGCGGTGCCACCGGCCGGGTCGAACATGGCGACGCTGATCTGGCCGTGTTCGTCGAAGGCGTAGGAGGCGCTGTCGCCCAGGCCGATCGAGCCGATGAGCCCATAGGCCATGTCCGAGAGGAAGTCTCCGTATTCGTTGGGACAGACGATCACGCCGTAGCGATCGGGGTGCATGATCACGCCGGCCAAGAGCGCGTCGAAGAGCTCCTCTCGGAACTCGGTCGCCGGGTAGTCGCGGGCGACCTCCCGGGCCGACTCCTGGAACAGGCCGTCGGTGGCCTGTTGGATCGTGTACTTGGAGGTCGCAATCACGTTTGTGGCCCGGAGCTGGGCGATGCGAAAGGCGAACCGGGCCGCGAGCACAGAGGGGCGTCGCTCGATGGTGCGGATCGAGACGGCCGTGTCTCGGTTGATGCGCCGGCCCGCGTCCTCGTAGGTGCCGCCGGTGGCGATGCGCACGATGTCGAGGTGGATGGTTTTGCGGAAGTTGGTGGAGATGCCCTCGATGGTCCGGACGGGCCGGTGGATGACGGCGAAGTTGCAGCGCTCGCGCAGGATCCGGTTGGGGCTCTCCCGGGTGGTCGCCGTCGGGTACTTGAGGGAGGTCCCGTACTGGCGCATGGCGGCCTCGGCCTCGGTGTAGATCACGTCCCCACGGCGCTCACGGTTCTCGTCCGAGAGATCGATCGGGATGAACTCGAGCTCGAAAGGGAGGGCTTGGGCGACGGCGTGGATGGCCTGCGAGAGCTCGCGGGCGATGCCGTCTCCGTGCAGTTCGACGATGGCGTGTTTGCGCATGCGGAGGCTGTGGGGCTTGGAGTTGGAGCGCGGGGCCGGTCCAGGGGGGTCTGCGTCTGGGTGGGGCTCGGCCGGGCGGCTCGCCAGCATAGCCGTGCGGGCCGACCGCGTCGATGCGGGACCCCGGCTCTTCGATCCGGTGATCGTGTAGGTTCCGGAGCATGTCGGCGCCCAGACTGAGCATCGAACGCGGGGACATCACCCAGGTGAAGGTCGACGCGATCGTCAACGCTGCAAACCCGAAGATGCTCGGGGGTGGGGGCGTGGACGGGGCGATCCACAGGGCCGCGGGACCGGGCCTGCTCGAGGGCTGCCGGCGCGTGCCGAAGGTCGAGGGGGTGCGCTGTCGCTTTGGTGAGGCCCGGATCACGCCCGGCTTCGACCTCCCCTCACCCTGGGTGATCCACACGGTGGGGCCGATCTACAGGCGCACCCCCGAGCCCGAGGCGGTGCTGCATCGGGCGTACGAGGCGTGTATGCAGATCGCTGTCGAGCGCGGGTTTGTGTCGCTCGCCTTTCCTGCGATCTCGCTGGGTGCCTACGGCTTTCCGCTCGGACTCGGCGCAGAGATCGCTGTGGCGAGCGTGGGCGGCCGGACCTGGGGGGCGGTCGAAGAGGTCCGTTTCGTGTTGTTTACGGCCCCGGTCTACGAGGCCTTCGCCGCCGCCTTGTCCCAGCGGGACTCGGTCCGCGAGGGTGACGCATCGCCACCGTCGGGCGACTCGACGCCGTAGCGCCCGCGGTGTGGCTCTCAGCTGGGTTTGGGTTTGGGTTTGGGTTTGGGTTTGGGCTTGGGCGCGTCGCCGCGCTTCCATTTCACGCTGACGTTGATCGTCGCCTCGGAGGACACGGAGGCCAACATCACACCCGCGTCGGCGCCGATCTTGACGCCCAGAGAGATCGACAGCTCGTCGGCGCTGGCGATGGTCTCGGCGAGCTCGGTGCGGATGGTGTCGAGCACGGGCTTGAGGGTGCGGATGACCTCGGCGAAGGACCGGCTCGCGCGCTCGGTCACCGGTCCCCTGGAGCCGCGGCTGACCGGCTTGTAGCCCTCTGCCTGCCGGCCGGCGGCGGTCTCCAGGACGATGACCTGGGCGCCGTCGTCCAGGGTGAATTCAATGCGCTCGGGGTCGGTTTTGCTCATGGTCGTGGGCTCTCGTTTCCACCGGTCGGGGTCGGTCGTACTGGTGAGGTTGGTGAGGGGGTCGCCGGCGCGTCGGCGAGCGCATCGCAGACCCGCTGGGCCTTCGCTCGGCGCGAGTCGAGCTTGCGGATCTTGTAAGTCTGCTCGGCCTTGGGCGTGATCCTCGTGAGCATGGCGGCCGAGTCACAGGCGTGGCGGCGGGCGGCCTCGCGGTCGCTGCGTCGCAGCGTGGTGCTCGCGTTGCTGAGCTCGAGCGCGCAGATGCTCTTGCGCTGGGCCGAGCGCTCGGGTCCGACGTAGGTCTCGTCGCAGATCACCGCCATCGCCCGCGGGTCGTAGCGACCGTAGACCGCGTGGGCCAGGCGGACGATCATGTCGTACCAGCGCGGCTTGTTGAGCGAGGTGTCGCCCACAAACGCGCCCGCAGCCAGGACCAGGGCGGCCTGCGGTTGCCCGCGCAGCTCCAACACTCGCGCCCGACGACCCTCGATCCGAGCTTGGTTGATGTGGGTCTGGGCGGTGCCGAGCTGGGCTGTCGCGCGCAGCAGCGCCTCGGCCTGATCGAGCATGGCCGGCCGGTGTTTGGGTTTGGTACGCAGGGTTTCGCCGAGCAGTTTGTCGACCGCGACCAGCTCTTCGCCCACATCCCGGGCCTCGGGCGCAGGCAGGATGCCGGCGACCAGCAGCCCCGCGCAGCCCTCATCGACGATCTGGCCTTGCAGACCCAGGATTCGGCACTGATCGACGTAGTCGCTGCCGCGCTCGGAGGACGCGAACTCGGCGGCCAACTCCATCACCGAGGTCTCGAGGGCGGCGGTCTTGGCTACGAGCTCCTCGAGCTCGCGCTGCTTCCGGAGGACCTCCAGGCTCTGCTCCGTCAGCTGTTCGGCGCTGACCTCGAAGGCGCTCTCGTTGGTCGCTATGGCGTGGTTGAGACCGTCGAGGGCCGCCCCCTTGTGGCTCAGCTCGACCTCTCGGAGGGCGACCTGGCGATCGACCCGGCGCAGGCGCAGCCCAGTCAGGATCACGGTCAGGCAGGCGAGGACGATGATCAGGCTGAGCCCGACGGCGAAGCGCCGGGTCAAGAGCGCCGACTTCGGGGGCTGGCCGTGGACGAGCTTCATGGTCGCGCCCCCATGTAGCGGGCGACGAGCTCCTGCGCCCACTCGAGTTCAGGGGCGGACAGGACCGTGGACATGGCTGTGCCGACCTGGCCGGGGGAAGGGGAGGGGGACGGAGAAGGGGAAGGGGAGGGAGAAGGGGAAGGGGAGGGGGACGGAGAAGGGGAAGGGGAGGGGGACGGAGAAGGGGAAGGGGAGTCGTCGAGGGTCGCCAGTAGGTCCTCGAGCGCCGATGTGCCCTTTGGCGATCTCGCCCCCAGCGAAAACTCGGTGATGTCCGCCGACCTCGGGGGCCTCGCTGGAGGCGGCTGCTCTCGGGTCACGCCGGCGAGCCGGTGTGCGAGCTGCTGGAGGTTTCGGCGGACCGTCCACGAGAGCAGGAGGAAGCCGGTGGCTGCGGCGGTCAGGAGCAGACCCGAGAGGACCCCTTGGATGTTCAGCGCGATCATGATGCCCGAGGTCGACGCTGCGACGACCGTGGCCAGGGCGAACAGGCCGGTGGCGAAGCTCGCTATTTCGATGCCGCTGGCGACGACCTCCACGAGCGGCTCGGCGTCGTAGCCTCCAGCGTTCGCGTCGGGTGGATCCGGCTCGGCGGGGAGCCCGGAGATCGCCTCGTGCAAGAGCTCGACCGGCACGGCCTGGGCGAAGCCGAACTCGGCCCCGTGCTCCGCTTCGAGGGCCGTGGCGACGATGCCTGTGACCACATTGTCCTGGTCCCACACGGCGGTCCCGCTGAAACCGCCGCGAAAATGGGCCCCGCGATGGGTGCGCAACTCGACCCATCCTCTGCCGTTGAGGCGCCGGTGTTGGCCCTCGACCCAGCTGCCCTCGGGGACCTCGGCCGGGAACCCGATGGCCGAGTGTGGCAGGCCGTCGAGGCCCCAGGGATCGGCGGCGCTGAAAAATGGGCTCGAGAGCTCAGGGGCGACCTCGAGCAGGCGGAGCACGGCGATGTCTCGGGTCCGCGCTTCGCTGTCGGTGGGCACGGCGAGCTCGACCACGGCCCGGGTCCGAAAGCGGCTGGCGAGCAGGGGAAAGTCGACCTCGACCTCGTGGCCCACGCGCGGGGTCTCGGCGAGCACATCGGTGAGCACGTGGGTGCAGGTGAACACACGCCTGTGGCTGCTGAGTACGCCGGCGCCCCAGGGCTCGCCGTCACTGTCGAGCACGCGGACCACGGCGCCCACAAACACGGGCGGGGCGCGGGACGCAGGAGAGATCTGTGCGGACATCAGCACGGGATTCGCAGACGGGCGAGTTTAGCAGGCCACCGAACCGGTCTGCACGGACTGCTAGCCCTGTGTCCGGCCCGTTCGAGTATCGCCAAAACTCGGGGTGGGGATGGGTGGGACAGGCCGCGGACTTGGCCCCAGGATGCATCTGGGCCCTGCCCCGACCCCCGAGCCGAGGGCTGTCCCCCTGGGCGGAATCACCGACAGGAGCGGCCATAGAGACCGCTAGAGCCCTCCCTGCGAGGATGGTTGAAACTCGCCCCTGCTTGCGCGAAACCATGGACGCACTGGGCATGCGACTCGTCGACGAACTCACCCGGGTTTGGCAGTACATCCGACTGCTGATCCTGATCAGTTGGTTTCACCTGTTCAAGCTGATGGGCAACGTGATCGATCGGCGCGAGGGGGTCATCGAGCAGCACATCGCCAAGCTCATGAGTCGGCGGATCCTCGAGGTCCTCCGGGCCAGCGTGCACGTCGAGGGTGAGGAGCACATGCGCAACCTCGAGGACTACGCGGTGGTCGCCAACCATCTGAGTTACCTCGACTGGGTGGTGGTGCTCGCACACATGCCCAAGCCGGTGTGTTTCATCGCCAAGCGCATCGTCGTCTTGATGCCCGTGTTCGGCTCGTACATGCGCAACCGTGGGGTGCTCATCGACCGGCGCAAGCATCAAAATGCCCGCGCGATCATCCGCAACGCATCCCGGGCCACCGAGCATCCCCTGATGATTTTTCCCGAGGGCACGCGCAGCCCCGACGGCAAGCTGCAAAAATTCAAGCGTGCGGGGATTCGGACCTTGGCGGACGAGGGGCTCAAGCTCTTGCCCGTGGTCCTGCTCGGGACCTTCGAGGCCCTCGGTCGCGACGATCGGGCGATCCGCTATCGCAAGCATCTGGGCCTGATCATCCTGCCACCCATCGACCCGGCGGAGCTCGGCTCGGCCGAGGCCTGTCGAGAGCTCGAGCGGGTCATCCACGAGACCTACGAATTACGGCGCCACGAGTTTGGGGGCCCAGCCCAACTCGAGCGTCTCCACAGTCGGCGCCGGCGCCTGCGGACCATGGGCTGACCACGGGCTGACCATGGGCTGACCATGGGCTGAAGGGGGCGGATCGGGTACGGTCCGGCCGATGGCCGAGCCCGATCTGGACGTCCAGCCCAAGCGCCTCGAAGTGGTCACGGTGGTGCCCCCACCCGTCGAGCAGCGGGCCCGCCGGGATGCGAGCTTCGCCCTCCCCGGCGAGCGACGCACACGCTACTCCCTGCCGACGGCCCTCGAGTCCGGCTCGCCGGTGGGCTACCGGACCCGGGTCGGCCTGACCCAGGCGCAGGGCCGAGACGCGCTCGAGCTGCTCGCCCTCGAGGCGCCCACGGGCTTCGGTCCGGTCGAGCCCGTGCCCGAGTCGGAGCTCTTCGAGGCCAGCGCCCTCGGGGTGCTCAGCGCCCGTCAGTCGACCAACTACCGGGGCCACCGCCAGGTCAGCTTTGGACCCGAGGACTCGAGGGCGATCGCGGAGTTGCTGCGTGGACTCGACCCGGGTGGGGCCACGGAGGCGCCCGCCCTCGATGGGGCCGGCTACACCCACATCATCCTGTCGAAGGCCTACCGCACCCCCTTCACCCTGCTCCTGACCTTCGTCGGTCACGAGCCCGTGCGCAGCCTGCTCTCTGTGCCCAAGCGAGCGCTGAGCAAGCGCTTCGGATCGGCCACCGACATCCCGACGATCGCCTATCTGCAGCAGCTGCACCTGGGCATCTTGGCCGACACGATCGAGCGCGCCGAGGTCGTGGCCAGCGCGGGCCGACGCCGGACCCAGATTATCCAGGCCGGGTTCTGTGGCCCGGCGCGGCGGCGAAACGCTGCGACCATAGGGACCCTCGAGCGCATGTGTCGGCTCAGCGCCGAGCAGCGCCGGGAGGGCTGGGGGGTGGCCATGGTCGTACAGGTGGGCACGGCGCTCGAGGCCGAGCGCATCCAGTTTGAAGACCCGGGGCTGTGGCGAACCCTGGGCGCGACCTTGCTCGCGTTTCGCAGCGAGCGGATCCAGCCCGGTGTGAACTTCGAGTCCAAGGCCCCCGCGCCCTATCGAGAGCGCCAGGACATGGACGTCTCGGAGGCGTTCACGGTTCAGGCTGGGCGCGCGGCCTACAACGCGTTTGCGCGCTGGACCGGGATCTCGCGCGAGCGCGCCAAGGTCCTGATGATCCTCGATCGGATCGACGTCTTGACCCCCGACGGCAAGACCCGGCTGCGCAAGATCCGTGAGAAGCTCAGCGAGATCACCGATCGGGTCGTCGCCGACATCCCCAAGTGGGCCGACCTGCCGCTGGGCAGGGCCCTGTCCCGCAACGCCGAGCGCGGGCGCAAGGCCTTCGCGCTCGCGGGTCAGCGCATCTACCTGGCTGGCCTGTCCAAGCCCGAGGTCGAGGCCGCGGGTCTCGACTGGGATCTGGCCTTGCGTGGGGTCGGGGCGGCGGCCTGCCGCGGGGCCCTCTACGCCGAGCTCATGGGTGTGGTCGACCTGCCCGACGACTGTGACCTGCTCGCGGGGATCTGCATGATGGCCGGCCCGGTCAACCAGGACGACATCGGCAAGACCCACTACGGCATGCGCGACCTGCTGACCGACAACCCGGCCTACGCCGACCGCGATCCGACGGCGCTGCTGGTCTGGACCTTCAAAGCCAAGACCGTGGCCGATCCCATCGGCAACGAAGAGCAGCTCCTCAACCCGGCGCGCAAGGGCGCGCTCGTCGACCTTCGGCCGGCGCCCCACGAGGTCGTCAGCCTGGTCCGTGGAGGCCGGGCCCAACCCATGCGCGCTCGCGCGGGCAAGCGCAGCCGGGAGCGGGCATTCGCCGATGTCGACAACTTCGTCCGTGACCGGGCGGGTGTGGACATCCCCGGCAACAAGGGCGAGGCCTGGCCCCAGGCTTGGCGCGACGCGCCGGTGTGGGACTGAGAGGGGGGAGGGGCTGAGGGGGAGGGACTGAGGGGGAGGGCTCAGACCGCTTCGGCGTCGGCCGTGGTGTCGAGCAGGACCCGGATATACTCGGCCAGCGCGGTCGGCACGGGCGGCTGGAACTCGACGCCGGTCATGCCGGGGAGAACCTTGGAGGTCCAGCGAACGCGCGCGGAGACCGTACAGGCACCCGTGGGCAGGTCGAGGGTGATCGTCAGTCGGGCGCCTGGTTGGAGCTCCGCCTCGTCCTCGGAGAGGGAGAGCATGGCGCCCCGCTCACTGAAGTTCTCGCTGAATCCGGTCAGTGAAAATGCGCCTGGGACCTCGCTGCGCAGCGTCAGAGAGAGGCGCGCGCCGGCCCGCGGGCGTCTGCGTTTGTCGGCCAAGGTCAGAGCCTACGCGGTGACCGCTCCAGCCCCCATTTTTGGGTGAAATGTCGAGTGGTGGGTCGTGGGCTCGAGCGTGTGGTCCCGACACCGGTCGGGTGCGCGTGCTGTGCGCACCCGCGTGAGCGTGACAGACGCCGACTTTGGGAGGATCGCGCGGAACGCGAAACATGATCAAAGACAGTCGCAGAGCACCTTGACGAGAATGCTGAACGAGTGGTAGGTCTATCCGCGCGTTCAGTGCAGGCGAGAATCTTCGTTCGATGCTAGAGCACCCTTCAGGTCTTCCCCGCGTACGGACCCTCCTTCCAGAAACAGCGGATCCTCCTTCAAATTCAGCTGTTTCTGCGTGTGCGGGGAAGCCTGACCTCTCTGGGCGGTCGAGTCGAGATGCTTTCGAGCGCGACTCGGCCGCCCGTTTTTTATCGGCTGCAGCAGGACCGGGTGGAGCTCGACCTGCCGCTTCACGCTGGAGCGAGCGGGACATCGAGTCCCGGATCGAGGCCATCTCGGCGCTCGACGAGGTCGATCTCGTCACCGTGCGTCGGAGCCCCGCACGACCGGCGCGGTGTGGGGAGTGGCCCGCGTGGATCGATGCTCGGGTGCGCAGTTGCTTCGCGGCGCGCGGCGTCGAGCGGCCCTGGTCTCACCAGGCGCGCGCGCTCGCGGCTTTGGGGGCGGGGCGCGATGTCGTGCTGGCGACGGCGACAGCCTCGGGCAAGTCCCTGTGTTACCAGGCTCCCGTCCTCCAGGCTGTGGTCGACGACCCGGGCGCGAGGGCCCTGTTTCTCTTTCCAACCAAGGCGCTGGCCCGGGATCAGGTCGAGGCGCTGCGCAAGTTGGTCGGTCCCGGCTCGGCCCTCGAGGGGCTGGTAGGCGCCGGCACCTACGACGGCGACACACCCCCCGACGAGCGTCGGGCAGCCCGCGCTCGCGCGCACGTGATCGCCAGCAACCCCGACATGCTGCATCGGGCGGTGCTCCCCCACCACGACCGCTGGTCTCCGTTCTTGGCTGGGCTGCGCTACGTGGTGATCGACGAGCTGCACAGCTACCGGGGCGTGTTCGGGAGTCACGTGGCCAACGTGCTGCGACGGCTGTGGCGGGTTTGCGCCTTCCACGGATCCCGGCCGCAGCTGATCACCTGCTCGGCGACCATCGCCAACCCGCGCGAGCTGGCCTCGGCCCTGACCGCCCGCGACGACTTCGAGATCATCGACGAGAGCGGCGCGCCCACGGGCCCGCGGATCTTCGCCGTGTTCAACCCGGCGGTCGTCGATCCTCTGGTCGGGGTTCGCCGCGACTACCTCAAGGCCACGCGCGCCGTGCTCGGCCAGCTGCGTGAAGCCGACGTCAGCACGCTCGCCTTTTGTCGGACACGCAAGGCCGTGGAGCTCCTGACCCGCTACCTGCGCGAGGACGAGGTCGGCCCTGCGCAACAGGCCGCCCGGGGCGGGGGCACGGCGGGGCTGCCCCGGGGTCCGGTCGACCGGGGGGCGAGCGAGCGGGCCCGGCGACGGATCCGGGGCTACCGGGGCGGCTACCTGCCCGAGCACCGCCGAGAGATCGAAGACGCGCTGCGCCGGGGCGAGGCCAAGATCGTGGCTTCTACCAACGCCCTCGAGCTCGGCATGGACATCGGGGGCCTCGACGCCGTGGTCCTGGCGGGCTACCCGGGCACACGCGCGGCCACCTGGCAGCGCTCCGGTCGGGCCGGTCGGCGGCAGTCGCCCTCGCTGACCGTCATGGTGCTCTCGTCGAAACCCCTGGATCAGTTCGTGGCCGCCGAGCCCGGGTTCCTGTTCGCCGAACCGCCCGAGCACGCGCGCCTGGACCCGCAGAACCCGGACATCTTGATCCCCCACCTGCGCTGCGCCGCCTACGAGCTGCCGTTCGGCTTTCCTGCTGCCGAGTCCGACGCCGAGTCCGGGAAAACCGGGTGGTGGAGCAGCTGGGCGGGCCTCGAGGGGGGGGAGCTCGGGGCGGCCCTCGACTACCTCTCGAGCCGGGGCGTGCTGCTGCGCGAGGGCGGGGAGTCGGGGCTGTCCACGGTCCGCTACTACGCCATCGGTGCGGCTTTTCCCGCCGACGGTGTCGATCTGCGCGGCTCCATGGAGGAGAACTTCAGCGTCCTCGAGACTCGTGAGGGCAGCGCGGAGCACGGCCGGGTCTTGGCCGAGGTCGACTTCGAAGATGGCCCCCTCTACCTGCACCCGGGCGCGATCTACCCGATCGAGGGCAAGACCTACGAGGTCCACCGCCTCGACTGGGACGAGCGCAAAGCCTACGTGCGCGAGGTTCAGGGTCGCTACTACACCGAGGCGGTCTCCAAGTTGCGGGTCCGCATGCTCGAGGGCAGCGAGGTGGACGCTGGGGACGCTGGGGCGAGCCCTGGGTTTGTGCACAGCGGCACCGGCTACGCCCACGTGGTTCGGGCCGTGCCCGGGTTCAAAAAACTGCGCTTTCGGACCCACGAAAACATCGGCTATGGACCCATCGAGCTCCCGGACTTCGAGCTGCACACGGTCGCCGCGTTCTGGTCCTTCCCCGACGCGCTCCTGGCCCAGCTGAGCGACCCCCAGCGCCGGGCCAACGCGGCCCTCGCTGTGGCCCACGCTCTCCATCACGTGGGTGCCATGGTCGCCATGTGCGAGCTGGGCGATCTGGGCCACGCCGTGACCTCGGGGCCGCCGAGCGCGGAGGGGGTCGGGGCCTGGGCCCACGCCGGGACCGGCAAGCCGAGCGCCGAGGCCCTGATGCTGGCCAGCGGCCGACCGACCATCTATCTCTACGACTCGCTCCCTGGCGGGGCCGGCCTGTCGACGCGGATCTCGGCGCTCGGGCGCCTGTTCCTCGAGCGGGTGGTCGCGGTGGTCCGCGGATGTCGCTGCGCAGACGGCTGCCCGACCTGCGTGGGCACGGAGGTCAGCCTCGGGACGCCTGAGCTGGGTCTGGCGGGGCGGGGTCCCAGCCGTGGGGCCCGCGAGAGCGAAGGGGCCGCGCGGGACCACGCCCGCGGCGACGCGCTGACCGCTCTGGAGGCCCTGCGTGAAGGCCTCGCGCTGCCCGAGTCGGGAGCCTGGCGATGAGCCTGATCGAACGCCTGAGCCACGCGCGGGTCCTCGAGGGGGTGCGCGTCGGAGCTGGAGTGGAAGGACTTGGGACTCGGCCCACCCCGGTGAGCCCGGTTGTGTCTGTGGACCCGGTTGTGTCTGCGCGGGGCGAGTCCGGGTTCATGGTCGAGGAGCTCGATGGAGCGGGCTGCTCCGGGGTGTTGGGGGGGGACTTCTCGAGCTTGGAGACGCCCGGTTTCGGAGCGCTGTCCCGGGCGGTCGTCCACCTGGGCGCGGGGGTGGGTCACAACCCGGTGTTCATCGACACGGAGACCACGGGCCTCGCCGGCGGGGGCGTGGTCGCGTTCCTCATTGGTCTGGCCTGGCACGACGGCGCCCAGCTGCGCCTGCGTCAGTGGACCCTGACCAAACTCGGCGCAGAGCCGGCCATGCTCGCGTCGATGCTCGCGGCGCTGGCCGAGCTCGGGCCCTCGCCCCTGGTCAGCTACAACGGTTCGACCTTCGACCTGCCCCTGCTGCGCCTGCGAGCCCAGCGCTATCGCATGGCGGCGCCCGAGCTCGAAGCGGACCACCTCGACCTCCTGCATGTCGCCCGACGAATGTGGGGTGGGCGGGCGCCGGACTGTAAACTCGGCACTTTGGAGCGGCTGGCCCTGGGCGTCACCCGGCGTGCGGACATCGCCTCTGCCGAGATCCCCGAGGTGTTTTGGAGCCGACTTCAGGCGCCGACCTGCGATCGGTCCGAGGCCCGGCTGCGCGCCGTCATCGACCACAACCAGGCCGATCTGGTGAGTCTGCCCAGCTTGGCGATGAGCCTGGCGGCCGACATAGCGACGCCCCGGGACCTCGATCAGACTCGGCGGGCGGCCCGACATCTCTCGCGTCTCGGGCTCGCCGAGGAGGCGCGCGCCTGCCTGGCCCGCGGGGTCGAGCCGGAGATCGCGGCGCGCCCGTGCCGGGTACCGGTCGGAATGCTGCGCGATGCGGCTCTGGAGCTGGCCGTCATGCATCGGCGGGCGGGAGAGCGGGACCGGGCCGCGCCCCTGTGGCGCTGGGCTTGGGCGGCCGACCCCCGGCACCCGGTCGCCGCCGAGGCCTGGGCCAAGCACCTCGAGCATCACTGTCGGGATTTCGAGGGGGCGCTGCGGGTGGTCGAGGGCTCGCGCCTGCCCTGTCCCCAGCGCGTCGCTCGACTGCGCCGTCGGGCGGGCGGAGCGACCGAGACCTACAGGGCGCCCGGCACAGCGGGGGTTCAGCGCCTCGCCGCCGACAAAAAATCCTGCGTGAGGCGGCGAGAGGGGGAGCATCACGGGTTGCCGGTTGCCCCGAGCTCGATCGATGGCCCCGCGAGGGGAGCAGCCGAAGCACGGGCGGAGATGACCCCGGGTCGTGGAGAAGGCGGTCGTGGCGAATCCTCGCGGGTGGGCCCGCGCGCGATGTCGGAGTGGGGAACCATGGACTCGGCACGGAGGGGCAGGGCGGAGGGGCCCGAACTGCCCCCGCTGCCGAGTTCGCTGGCGTTTGCCCCTTGGCGGGCGTCATCGTTGGGGAACACCGCGGAGAGCACCGCGAGCTCGTCCCGACCTCCAGCTGAGACGAGCCCCGGTGTTGCCCGCCGGGCACCCATCATCCTCGAGTCGCCACGGCCGTCATTGGACGACGGCGACCGGGTCCGGTATCGCCTGTTCGTGTGAGCACCCAAACGGGCCATGTTACGGTCGCTCTTCGGTGACCGCCGCACCCCACCTCCACCCGCGTCTGTCGGGTCGATTGCTCGGGATCGTCCTGCTCTCGAGCGCGAGCGCCTGCATGGGTCTGACGCCGCAGCTGCATCCCACCGATGTCGAGGCGCTCGAAGCTATCGACGATCGGGAAGAGCGCGAGACGGCCTACAACGACAACGCGATCTACCGGGAGAACGACGCCCGAGGGTCGCGCTACGTCAAGGGTCGGCAGCTCGGGGCACGCCCGCGCGGCTGGCAGTCCCTCGACCTCGTGCTGCGCTCCGACCGGAACTCCGCCGCGGTCTTGCCCGAGCGAAGGATCCGCACCGCCCGTGTACTGACGGGGCTGTTGGCGGCCAGCGCCCTGGTCATCGTCGGCGGGGCCGCAGCCTCGGCGAGGGAGGGCCTCGACCTGACGCGCCTCAACGGCACGGGCGCCGTGTTGTTGACCGGCGGGGTCCTGACGCTCGGATTCGGGATCGGTGCCGGGATCGCTTGGGGGCGGGCCCGCAGCGGCTACGAGGCCGCGGTCGACGTGTACAACGACAGCCTCGGCCTGCGCCTGGGTATCTACGACGCCGATGGCCAATACCGTCCCCCCGAGGGGGTGCTGGTCGATGAAGAGGGCTTCATCATCCTCGACCAGCGCGAGCTGAACATCCCGGGCGTGGCCCCCGTGCCTGCACCCGCCCCGGTCGTCAATCCGCCGGTCGAGTTCGAGCCCGAGACCGGGGATGCGGCTGTATCTGGACCGGAGGAGTCTGGACCGGATGCATCGAATCTAGTTGGGGTTGGGGTTGGGGTCGGGGTCGAGGGACGAGCGTCCATGGACGCCGGGTCGACAGCTCGTCTGGTCGGTCCTTCGCGGGGGTGAGAGTGGGAATCGGCGGGACTCTGGTGCGGGAGATTGCTCGTTGTCGGTGCAGACCTCGTATTTGTCCGTCCCGTCCCGTCCCGTCCCGTCCCGTCCCGTCCCGTCCCGTCCCGTCCCGTCCCGTAGCGAGGGCTTCGTGGACCCCGTCGATCACGATCCTGTCCATATTGTGATGGGGGGGTCGTCGACCACGGAGCCGACTTCTCTGAGAGTTTTATTCGACTGACTAAACTAACCAGAGGGAGGTCAGGTGTGTTCAAGTCTCTAGCCTATGGATGGCCAAATACCCACACAACGCACAAGGGGCGGGGTCGCGCCGGACCCCGCGGTCGCGGTGCTATGTTGGCGGCCGTGCTCCCTTGCAGCCAGTGCCGTCGCCACCTCCTCGCTACAGAGACACGTTGCCCATTTTGCGGCGACACACCTCGCAAAATCGGCTCGCCCCTGAGCGCGAAGCTCGGGATGGCCCTCGCCGCGACCGTGATGTTCATCGGAGCCAGCGCCTGCGACAAACCCACGGCAGACATCAGCGAGCCTCGGGACGCGCCGAATACCAATACCGCTGAACCCGCGACGGCTCCGGCCTCCTCTGCCGACGGCGGGTCCAAGGCCGGCACCGCGGCGTCGTCGGTCGGGGACTCGAGCGCCATCCCCGTCGACGTCTATGCGGGCCCCGACGCCTATGACCTCGATGAGCCCGAGCCCGAGCTCGAGCCCGTGGCGCCGACCGTGGCTTGTGAGACCAACGACGACTGTGAACAAGGCGAAGCCTGCGCGGACGGTCGGTGTTCGCCCGCTTGAGCGCTCGCTTCTCGAGCGATCAATTCGAAGTGAAGCCGGGCGGCATCGGGCGTCACTTCTTCGACGGCCCCCGGGCAGCGCGCCTCGACGGCGATGGCTTCAGGACTGGGCAGGGTCGCGCCGTCGGACGCGGCTGGCGGCCAGTCCAAGCATGAGCAGGCCCAGCAGCGGTCGCGGCCAGGGCCCCTCGGACCCTCGGGCTCCGCTGCTGCAGCTACAACCGTTGTCGTCGCCGCCGTCCTTGTCGCCATCACCCACACCATCACCGCTGTCGCTTCCTCCACCGTCGCCTGGGGGCTCTGCGGGCGGGGGCTGATCCGTAAATTCATAGGCGCCGACGTCGGGGGCCTGGGGATCCCGGCTGACGCCGTCCCGATCTTGCTCGCTCCACTCGGTCGCAGAAACACCCACGTCGCCCGCGAGTGAGGCCTCGAGCAGATGAAAGTCCCCGGCGCCCGGATCGACGAACCCGAGCTCGGCGATCTGCATCTGCGTGATGTTGCCTTGGCCATCCCAATCGACCTCCGCACCGACCCCGAGGTCGCCGTCTCCCGACTCGAGGATGAGGTTGTTCCACACCAGGTTGTCGGCGATCTGGGATCCGAAGATGGCGAGCCCCCAGCCTCCCGAGCGCAACACCGTGTTGTGCACAAACACGTAGCGCGAGCCCGCGAAGTCGGCGTCGTCGCGATCGTTGGCGTAGATGCCCGAGCCCTGGAAGTCGACGACGAGGTTGTCGTGGACGGTGGTGTCGGCGGCCTGGAGGATGAAAATTCCGTTGGTCGGTCCGCGCTCGAGCCGGTTCGCCCAGATCTCACAGCGCGAGCCCCCACCGATCTGCATGCCCTGCTGTTGATACTCGACACCCTCGAGCCCGACGTCCCGAATGGTGTTCGCCCACACGCGGCAGTCGACGGGGGAGACCCCGACCTGCATGCCGTCCCAGCCCGTGTCCTCGATCAGGTTGTGGTGGATGTCCACGCCGTGGTGCTCGTGCGGGTACAAGACCGTGGGTTGACCCTCGCACTGGAACTCGCGCCCGCCGTAGCCGGTGCTGCCGAAGTAGATGCCCTCTCCGCCCGTGTCGTGGATCCAGTGGTGGTGGACCCGGGTGTCGTACTGGACGAAGTTGCCCAGGTTGGCGGATCCGTCGCAGGTCGACTCGGTCTTGAGGCTGAACCCGGCGAAGCCGCTGTCCAAGACCTCGAAGTGGTCGAGCTCGTAGTCGCTGCTGAGCCCACCGACCGCGACCCCGCTGGCGGAGTAGTCCGGGCCGGTCCGGGTCGCCCGGACGTAGAACCCGTACTCGTGAGCCGGATCGCCTGCGCCGCTGATTTTGAAGTAGCGGGAGCCGTCGACCGTGAGCCCGTAGCCCCGGTCCGGGTTGTCGATCGTGACCCGGCCCTCGCAATTGCGAATCTCGATCCAGGCTTCGCTGGTGCCGACGAAGTCGTAGAGCCGCAGAAACTCCCGGTCCCCGCCGCGCACACAGACGCTGTCTCCCGGGGACACCCCGAGCGCCGATCCGTCGGCCGTCTCGGTCCCGGGTTCGATGACGTAGTCGCAGTCGCACTCACCCGCGGCGTGGGCGGCCGCGGGTGCCGCCAGTGCTGCCACGCCGAAGATGGTGGCGGTGCCGAGTCGGGAAACGAGGGGGCGCATAGGCCATCTTAGCGGCTGAGAAGGGGGACCGGAGGCGTGCTGCTGGGACGGGGGAGTCACGGCTCGAGTGGTCGATTCGAGACGCCCATTCATGTCGTCTTCGGGCACATTGCTGCCACTGTCCCCACCGGTGTGCGCAGTTGCCGAGCGGGTCCCGGAGGCGCCCGGGGCCGTCGTGGAGACCGCTGGATGCCCGATCTGCGACATTTTGGCACATCGCCTTCGACGGGCCGTCCCGGCGGCCTGGGGATGGCTTCTCCACCGGGTTGGCTTCGGTCTTGGGATCCGTTAGAAGGGCTGGCGGCTCCCAGGGAGCCCCAAACGAGAAATCACCATGCGCAACATCCGAGTTTTGACCAGCACCGCCCTCGCCTTCGCGCTCTGCCTCACCGCATGTGACGGTGACAAGAAGGACGACAAGAAGAAGGACGACAAGAAGGCCGACAAGGCCGACGACAAGGCCGACGACAAGAAGGCCGACGACAAGGTCGAAGAGGCCGCCCCCGAGAAGCCCGCCGCCCCCGTGGTCGAGGTTTCCGAGGACATGAAAAACTTCATGGCCAAGTTCGACGGCACCGACGCCGCCGTCACGGCCGCGCTCAAGGAGTTCGGTTCGGGTGAGACCATCACCGACGACGACATGGGCATGTACACGCTCAGCGACCCCAAGGTCGTGGCCAACACCGGCGACTGCTTCACCATGGAGGCCGGTGCCGGAATGACCGTGCGGACCTACGAGGTCTGCTGGGCCGACGGCAAGATCAACAAGATCGAAGACAAGGGCATGCGCTAGCGAATCGCTGCCAGTCTCGACCAGCTCGAATCAAATCGAGCGAGAGAGACGCCCACGGCCTAGGCCGTGGGCGTTTTGCTTTAAGCGAAAACCAGCCGGTTGATCGGGTGCTCCCCGTGGGGAGCTCGGTGTCCGCTCGACCCCACGGAAGCGACTTCGCCGCCACGCTCTTGTCCAGTGAGAAAATCCCCGGCCTGCTGGACGAGGTCTACTCGCACATGTCGACGGGCTCGGCCTCACACCAGTTCCAGTCGCACTCGTCCCATTCTCCTCCGCCCCAGTCCTCGGGGGGCTCGACCGGGTAGCCGCAGACCTCACCTCGGTGCAGCTGCCCATTTGGAGTACGGTCTCCGGTGGAGACGCGGACGAATCCGAGCTCGAGGGGTTCACACTCCGACGAGTACTCGAGGAACCACTCCTCGATGACAATCGCGTCTGGGTGGGGTGGGGCACCCTCGGGGGACTTCATCGAGATAGAGTTTGGTCCGGTGGCGCTCCAGACCAGTTCCCATGAGACCCGCACGTCTGGCGAACAGTCAAAGTCGCGTTCGACCAGAACCCGATGGTCGTCGAAGAACCTGAACCGGGTCACAGGTCCATCATAGCTGCCTCCAACCACGTGGTTGGAGTACACGTCAAAGAGCCACTCGGGGGGCTCAGGGTCTTCATCGGCGATCCGGTGACAACCAAAGCTGAGGGTGAGTGCGAGCAGGGTTCCAATCGGGAGCATGGTGTTCATGGCATGGATTCGTCGACACGGATGGAGGTGACTAAGGGCGGCTGTCCTTGGGCGGAGAGCAAGAATAGCATGTAGTATCTAGTGGCTTGGGTCTGGAGCCCTACTGGCCATGCTGTCGAGCTGCAGCGGATGCCCTATGAGTCCTGAGCCCAACCTGGATGAAGTGACCAGAGAGCTCCTGTAATGTTTGTTGAATCGGAGTTGGTTTAGTCGACCCAATGGCCCCCGAAACAGATCAGGGTAACGGTGGTCCCGGGCGTCAAATACCTGAAAACTCGTCAACCAGGTGACGGGGTAGCCGTCAGTGAGTGGCTCGAACGGGTAGCGATCTCGGCGTCTAGTTAGATGGCGTCTAGTCGCACATGTCGATGGGCTCGGTTTCACACCAGCTCCACCCGCACTCGTCCCATTCTCCTCCGCCCCAGTCCTCGGGAGGCTCGACTGGCTGGCCGCAGACCTCACCTCGGTGTAGCTGTCCATGCGGGATACGGTCTCCTGTGGCGACTTGGACGAAGCCGAGTTCAAGGGGCTCACACTCTGACGAGTACTCGAGGAACCACTCCTCGATCAGACTCGAGTCTGGGTGAGGAGGATCTCCCTCACGGGGTTTCAGCGACAGCGAGTTGGGTCCGGTGACGGCCCAGACCAACTCCCAGGAGCTCTGAAGGTCGGGCGAGCAGATTCCGTCTCGCTCGACCAGGACCCGGTGGTCCTCGAACAACCGGTAACGGGTGACAGCTCCGTCGTAGTCGCTGCCGACCTCATGGGTCGAATACACGTCGAAGATCCACGCCGGGGGCTCGGGGTCCTCATCGGCGATCCGGTGACAGCCGAAGCTGAGGGTGAGCGCAAGCAGGGTTCCAATCGGGAGCAGGGTGTTCATGGCATGGCATCGCCGACGCGGATGTAGGCACCAGCATCTTGTGGAGCGTGGTGCCGCAACGCCGGAGCACACGAGGAGCAGATGGAGTCGCTGTGCCAGATGGCGTGACACGCGCATGTCGGCCTGGCTACTCGCAGACATCGACGGGTTCGGTTTCACACCAGTTCCAGTCGCACTCGTCCCATTGTCCTCTGCCCCAGTCCTCGGGGGGCTCGACTGCATGGCCGCAGACTTCACCACGGTGAAGCTGTCCCAGTGAAAGGTCTTCTCCAGTCGAGACTTGGATGAAACCGAGCTCGACAGGCTCGCATTCTGACGAGTACTTCAACCACCACTCCGACACGAAACTGGAATCTGGGTTCGCAGCTGCCCCTTCTGGGGACTTCATGGCGATGGCGTTGGGTCCAGTCGCTTCCCACTCCAACTCCCATGTGTGCTCGATACCGCTGGAACAGACGAAGTCGCGCTCGACCACCACACGATGGTCGTCAAAGAGCCTGAAACGGGTCACCGATCCGTCGTAAGTGCTACCCACTTCTCGGTCGGAATACACGTCAAAAAGCCACTTGGGTGGCTCGGGATCCTCGTCGGCGATCCGGTGACAGCCGAAGCTGAGGCCGAGCGCAAGCAGGGTTCCGATCGAGAGCAGGGTGTTCATGGCATGGCTTCGCCGACGCGGATGTAGGTGGCGATGGGAGTCATGGGGGAGTCCACTCACGAGCCAATCCTGATCGCCAATGGTGAATGTACCTACTAAGCAGATGTTGTGCCAATGAAGTAGGTTCTATAGAACCTGCGCTCTGATGGGGGGCAGAGTGGCCTCGGGCGTCAAACACCTAAAACTCGTCATCCAGGTGACGGGGTTGCCGTCGGCCAGCGGCTCGAACAGGTTGTGATCTCGGCGCCTAGTCGCACATGTCGATGGGCTCGGTTTCACACCAGCTCCACTCGCACTCGTCCCATTCTCCTCCGCCCCAGTCCTCGGGGGGCTCGACCGGGTAGCCGCAGACCTGACCACGGTGCAGCTGCCCATGTGGAGTACGGTCCCCGGTGGAGACTTGGATGAAGCCGAGTTCCAGAGGTTCGCACTCCGACGAGTACTCGAGGAACCACTCCTCGACAACGTCCGCGTCGGGATGCGGTGGGGCACCTTCGGGGGGCTTCATCGTGATGGAATTTGGGCCGGTGGCACGCCAGACCAGCTCCCATGAGCTCTGCACGTCCGGCGAACAGTCGAAGTCGCGCTCGACCAGTACCCGGTGGTCCTCGAAGAATCTGAACCGGGTGACCGATCCAACGTAGTGGCCCCCGGCTTCGTGGCTGGAGTACACGTCAAAGAGCCACTCGGGGGGCTCGGGGTCTTCGTCAGCGATCCGGTGACAGCCGAAGCTGAGGGTGAGCGCAAGCAGGGTTCCAATCGGGAGCAGGGTGTTCATGGCATGGCCTGGCCGACGCGGATGTAGGCGCCAGCATCCGCGTCGGCTCGTTCACCGCCGCCCAGGTGTCGCGCATAACACGCGGGGCACGGTGGACGCACGCGATTGAGGCCCAAACTACAAAACGGCATCTAGAACCCTCCTAGATGCCGAAATTCGAGAGCGGGAGACGGGATTCGAACCCGCGACATTCAGCTTGGGAAGCTGACACTCTACCAACTGAGTTACTCCCGCAGGTCGGGCAGGGTAACCGCTCTGCGACCCTCGGGCAAGCCCCGGCGAGGACCCGGCGAGGACCGGTAGAGGACCGGGCAGGAGGGCCTCGACGGCCTCCTGGGCGCGCCGAGGGAAGCTGAGGTACACCGCTCGCATGGACCACGTGGGGCGAATCTACCGGCCGCCGAGCGAAGCCGCGAGCTTGCTCCTGCAGGTCACGCTCGGCTGCAGTCACAACCGCTGCGTGTACTGCGACATGTACCGGGACAAGAAGTTTCGGCCCAAGCCGTGGGCGCAGATCGAGGCCGATCTGACCGAGGCCGGGGCGATGGGCAGGCAGGCCGGCCGGCGCGGGTTCCGAAGCTCGAAGCTGTTCCTGTGTGACGGGGACGCGCTGATCTTGAGCACGACCCGGCTGCTCCAGATCCTGGCGGGGATCCGTGAGCATCTGCCCTGGGTGGAGCGGGTCGGGACCTACGGGGACACACGCAGCGTGGGCCGCAAGTCGGTGGACGAGCTGAAGCAGCTGCGCGAGGCGGGGCTGGGCATCGTCTATCACGGCATGGAGTCGGGCGACGAGCAGGTGCTCGAGCGCATCGACAAGGGCGGGACCCGGCCCGAGCTGATCGAGACGGCGGACAAGCTGCGGGCGGCGGGACTGATCCACTCGGTGATCGTGCTGCTGGGGATCGGTGGGGTGGAGCTGAGCGAACAGCACGCGAGGCGCACGGGCGAGACCTTGACCCGCATGGACCCGGCCTATGTGGGTGCGCTGACCACGACGATCGTCCCCGGGACGCCGCTGCACAAGAGCGAGCGCGCGGGGGCGTTCACCCTGCCCAGCAAGTTCCGCATGCTCGAGGAGCTGCGCGAGATCTTGGCGGGCAGCGAGCTCTCGAACTGCCGCTTCTCCAGCAACCACGCGAGCAACTACTTGCCGCTGCGGGGGACCTTGCCCGGGGACAAGGCGGGGATGCTGGCGGTGCTCGACGAGGTCATCGCCCTCGGGGACGAGCGCCTGCTCAAGCCGGAACACCTCCGGGGTCTGTGACGCCGAGCCGCTTCGTCTGACCCGAGGGGTCTCGCTCGTGGGCCGTCCTCCGGTATCCTCGGGCGTGGCCGAAGCGAGACCCACCGAGACACTCGACTTGCGGGGGCGCTTCGTGGGCCTGTTCGTGTTGATGCTGGTCGTCCAGGCCTCCCTGCCCTTGTTCGAGGGCTTCGGTGGCCTGAGGAACATCGCCGGGGTCGGATTTGTGTTCGTGTTGAGCTACGCGGGGCTGTTGACGATCGAAGTCCGCCACCGAAAATGGATGTACTTGGTCGCCGTTTTGGCGTCGCTGGTCGGCGGTATATTGATTCCATCCATAGGGTGGTTCTGGCTCGGGCTGCACACCCTGTTGTTCGGGGGAACGGCGGTCCTCGTGGTCACCTGGGCTGTACGCCGCGATCGCGTCACCTTGGATACGGTGTTTGCGGCCCTCTCGGGTTACTACTTACTCGGCTACACTTGGGCGATCGCCTATACCCTGCTCGACACGGTGAGCCCCGGTTCATTCAGCGCGGTGCTGACCAATCCCGGGGATGCTTTTTACTTCAGCTTCATCACCATGTTGAGCGTCGGGTATGGGGACATCGTCCCGATCTCGGCGGGGGGACGTGCCTTGGTCGTCCTCGAAGCGTTGATCGGCCAGGTGTACCTGGTGGTCTTTGTGGCTCGACTGGTCTCCGTTCAGGTCATCCACAGTCAGGACGCGGGCGGGGGTTCAGGTTCAGGTTCAGGCTCTCCCCCGTCTGAGGGAGTCGGCAACAAGAAGTAGAGGGCGGAGCTCAGGGCGAGTCCACGCAGTCGAGTTCGAGGGTCCACTCGAGCGGGTCGGACTCGTCCGCACTGATGATCGTACACTCGATGTCGTAGGCGACCTCCATGGGCTGGCTTTCAGGGTCGAAGACGAGACTGACACCGATGGAGGGCGTGCTTGGGGCGCAGCTGTCGGCGAAGGCCGGCGGCCCACAGTCGGGGGCACAGGCGAGGCGCGCCAGGGAGTAGACTCGGGACACCGAGCCGTCGCCGCACAACCCCCCGCTCCAGTCCTGGATGGAGCGTGCGGAGAGCTGATAGCCCCCACCGACGAGGGCCGTGGTGCCGTCGAGGACACGCGCGGTCGGGCTCCCCTGGTGAGTCACGTCCAGAGCCAGGCGCACGCCTGCCCCCATGCACTCGTCGATGAGCGGAGCGCACAGCTGGGGGTCGACCACGGACAGACCCAGGGGAGCGACCCAGTCGGCCTTGCTGAGGCCGAGGGAGGCCAGCACGGGGTCGCCAGGGTGAAGCTGGAAGTCGGCGACCCGGGCGAAGAGCAAGCTCTGATCGCCGAGATCTCGGACCACGAAGCTGGCGGACGCCTCCCACTGGATGGCCATCCAGAACGTGCCCTGGATGCGCAGCTGGGCTCCCAGAGCGAGGGCCTCCGCCGGCGCCTCGGCCTGGAGAGCGAGGTGGAGGGTGGCGTCGCGGATGCCATCGAGGGTCTTGGAGGGAAGTGGATCGACGGTGCAGCAGCCCGGGCACTCGACCCCTACGGGGCCCGGCCATCCAGGCTCGGCCACGGTCTCGGTCTGGGCGTGGCCGAGCCGCCCGCTCGACCCCGAGCCCCAGCAGTAGACCTCGCCCTGACCGAGAGTACAGGTATGTCCGCCGCCGCCACTGACGGCCTCGACGGCATCGGCGAGTCCCACAGGCCCGACCTCTACGGGCTCGAGCGAGCCGCCGATGTAGTCTTCGATCCCGGGGTATCCGAGCTGGGCGGAGCCGTTGGTTCCCCAGCAGTAGAGGGAGCCAGAGGCTCCGATGGCGCAGCTGTGGGACTCGCCGAGTCCGATGGCGACGGCGGCTTCGCCCAGCTTGACGGGGCCGGCGTCGGCTGGATCCTCGTCATTTCCAATGGACTCCCAGTTGCCGTAGCCGAGCTGCCCCTGGGTGTTGGAGCCCCAGCAGCGTACGGCGCCGCCCTCGAGCAGGGCGCACACGAAGTCCAAGCCGCCCTCGATGGCGATGGCGGCTCCGCCCAGCTCGACCGGCGGGACCGAGGCGGGGCTCTCGTCGTCACCGATCCACTCACCGAGGGTGTAGGCCTCGCTGCCCAGGATCGGGCTCTGCATGCCCCAGCAGCGTACGGCGCCGCCCTCGAGCAGGGCGCAGGTGTTGACCCAGGTCATGGCGAGGTCGATGACGACGCCGCCCGTGTCCACGAAGCCCATGCTGCTCGGGGTTTCGTTGTCGCCGACAGGTCCGAAGGTGGGCTCGCCATAGCCGAGAATGCCCCAGCCCCAGCACACCAGCTCGTCGCTCACGGTCAGGGCGCATGTCTGGCGGGGGCCGACGAAGAGGGCCTTGGCCGCGTCACCCACGTCGACGGGGCCGACGTCGACGGGCAGCTCGTCGTTGCCGACGTTGTCTCCGTTTCCGTAGCCGAGCTGGCCGTTGAAGCCATAGCCCCAGCAATAGACGGCGCCGTCCTCTCGCAGCGCGCAGCTGTGGTTTCTGTTCGCGCCCACGGATACGGCGGGGCCGCCGATGTCGACCCGCCCGCAGGGGTACTCGTCGTCGCCGAGGTCCTCGGTGTGGCCCTGGCCGAGCTCGCCGAATCTGTTGCGCCCCCAGCAGGCGATCTCGCCGTCTTCGAGCAAGGCGCAGCTGTGCGACTGGCCCAAGGCGATGGCCGTGGCAGTCAGCGGCGGTGGTGGCATGGGCGGGGGCATGGGTGCGCCCATGTCGGGGATCCCCACGCTCTCGCTGCTCCAGTCGTCGGAGTCGTCGGAGTCGCCGGAGTCGTCGGAGTCGCCGGAGTCCGAGTCTCCGGTCTCCGAGACGCCCACCTCGTCGGCCCCGCTCGAGCCCTCGCCCGTGTCTGGGCCGCCCTCACCGTCGACGCTTGCTCTGCCAGGGCCGCACGCCAGCATGATTCCGCCCAGTATCCACCACAGCCGCGCCCCGTCTTGTCTCGTCATCGAGTCACGATAGCTCAGTTGGAGGGGCCCACCCTCGAACGAGGGATCGGGCGCAGATCCGCGCTCCGATTCCTTCGAGGCCGGGGCGCGAAAGCTCGCGGAGAACACGTGCATCGACCTGTTCCCTCATGGGTGTAGTCGGAAGCCCGAGCGGTCAATCTGGTCATGCCTGTCATGCATCGTGTTTGTCGCCGTGTTTGTCGCCGTGTTTGTTATAGTGACCCTTCTCGGGGTTCTTGACATAGACACCGGAGGCTGTGCTGCCGATAGCCTTGGCAGTCCTCCACAGTCAGGACACGGGCGCGGCTTCAGACTCTGCATCCTCGCCTGAGGGTGTCAGCAAAAAGTAGAGCGCGGGGGTCGTCAACATCGCCAGCGCGCTGGCTGCGATCAGACCCCAGATGACCGCAGACGCGAGCGGAAACCACATCGGGCCCGAGAGCGCGAGCGGGATCATGCCGGCGAGGGTGGTGGCTGTGGTCGAGAGGATCGGTCGTAGGCGCTTGGCGGCGCCCTCCGAGGCCGCGCGGGCCACCGATGCTCCTGCAGCCCGGAGTTCGTTCATAGTCGAGACCATGACGATCGAGTCGTTGACGACGATACCGGTGAGCGAGATGACGCCGATCGCCATGGGAAAGGAGATCGGGAGCCCGGCGAGGATGAAAAATCCGAGCGTGCCGATCAATCCCAAGGGGACCGCGATGAGCATGATCAAGGGTTGAACGAAGGATTGGAACTGAAGGGCGAGGACCGCAAACACCATGAACAGCGCCAGCACGAGCATCATGCCCATAGAGGAGAAGGTCTCCGCGCCGGACTCCGCCTCACCCGCGAAGCGATACTTGGTTCCTGCGGGCCACTTCTCTTGGAGGGCGTCGAGCTCGGGGCGTATGGCCTCGACGACCTCACTGGCGGTGCGGCCGTCGACCCGACTGCTGACCCTGACCGTCCGTCGCCCATCGGCGTGGGTGATGGCGATCGGAGCCTGGACGACTTCGACCGTCGCCACGGCGCCGAGCTGGAGCTGGCGCCCGTCTGGGGTCAGGACCTGCAACATCTCGAGTTCCCAGCGGCTCGTGGGGCCCCCGGGTTTGCCGCGGCGACTGGGCCAGGCTGGGCCCACGACCACGTCGAGATCGGCCTCCACACCACGGTTGGGGAACTGGAGTACGGGGTCCTCGGCCATCTGCGCGCGGACCTGCCGGCCGAGTTCCGCGCTGTCGAGACCGTAGAAGTCGAGGGCCTCACGTTTGGGCACGACCCTGGCCGTGAGCCGGCCGGGGCCGAGGTTGTCACGGACGTCGACTGCTCCCGGGATCGCCGCGAGCAGCTCGGAGACCTGGGTACGGATCTCCCGCAGGTCGTCCATGTCGTCACCGATCAGCTCGATCGCTACCGGGTCGTCCGAGGAGGACCCGCCGACGTCGGGGCGCAACAATATTTCGGCGCCCGGGCAGGCCGACTTGGCGTCGTCGATCCGCGCCCGGATCTCGTCGAGGTACTCATAGGCATTCTTGTCGCGCTCATCCAGGTGGACGAACCTGACCGAGAAGCCGACCAAGTAGCGATCCTCGGTCGGCTGAGTCTGCTCTTGGAGCCCGGACAGGGCCATGGGGCTCTTGCGACCGACGAACTTGGTCACCGCCTCGAAGTACTCCAAGCTCCGAAGCTGCTCGCCGATGGCGTCCGCGCAGCGCTGCGAGTCGTCGAGGACGGCGTCGGGGGCGAGCTCGATGGTGATGCCCATGTCTCGGCCGTCCTCGAAGGGGAACAGCTGACTGGGCATGGTGCGGGCCCCGAACAAGGTCAGGGCCAGCAGTGCCAGGGCGGCGATGACCACGGCGGCGGCCCGACCCTTGGAACCCAGGATATGCCGAGAAATTTTCTCCTCTACCCACGCCGATCCGCGCGCCGAGAGCAAGTCGATCCGGCTGGGGCTCTGGTCGGCCTTGGGACGCAACAGGAACTGGGACAGGGGGATGCAGATGAGCATCGCCACCAAGAAACTCAAGACCAGACAGATGATCGCTGCGATGGGGATCAAGCGGATGAACTTCCCGCTGATCCCTCCGATGGCCATGAGTGGGACCAGGGCGAGGATCGTCGTCAGTTGGCCGGCGAAGGCGGGGCCTGCGTAGGTTCGAACGGTCTTGAGAGCCGCCTCCGCGAAGCCGAGCTTCTCGCCGTAGATCCCTTCATGCATCCCCTCCATCATCAAGATGAAGACGTCCACGAGCAGCCCGAGGGCCAAGATCATACCGACGATGACGATGTTGTTGAGGGTGTAGCCGAGCAGCCAGATGCCGAGCAGCGTGCCCCCGAAGGTCACTGGAATCGCCAACCCGGCGATCAACGCCTCGCGCCACGAGAGCGCCAGCAAGAGCACCAGGAACACCGCGATGGTGGCCTGCCAGGTGTTCTTGAACACAGCCCCGAGTTTGTCTTGGATGTCGATGGAGCCGTCGGTGGTGACCTCGTAGTGGAGCCCCGCGGGCCAGTCGGGGCCCGTGGCGAACTCGTCGACCGCAGCGCGCACCTGGGCGACGACCCCGACGGTGTCGGCCCCCGGTAGGCGGGTCACGGAGACATCGATCGCCGGCGTGAAGGGCTGCCCCTTCCAGCTGAGTTCGACACGGCTGAGCTCGCGCTCGAGGCCGAAACCGACCTCGGCGACGTCCGACAGGCGGACGACTCGACCGCGGTCGAGGCGGGCGATGGGGGCTGCCCTGAGGCCCTCGAGATCTCGGAAGCGCCCGTACATCACCAGTACGGCGCCACCTTCGGGGGACTCGTAGCGGTCCCAGGGTTGGTCGACGCTGAACTTGGCGAGCCGGTCTTGAACCTCGAGGGGAGAGAGCCCGAGCTCGGCCAGACGGCTGGTCAGCAGGCGAACCCGCACGACTTGTTCGCGGTACCCGCTGAGCTTGATCTCGTTGACGCCCCGGACCTGCTCGAGGCGGCGCTCGAGCTGCCGCGCGACCCGAGAGCGGGTCAGGTCGTCGACATCCCCCGAGAGGGCGATCGAGATGATGGGCCGATCGACCACCGAAATGGCTCTGACCTTGGGCTTGCGAACCCCATCGGGGAACTCGGCTTCAGCCTCGGACAACTTGGCGCGCAGGTCGGCCATGGCGGTACCCATGTCGACGTCGACCTCGAACTCCACCGCCAACATGCAGTAGGAGTCGAAAGAGGTGCTGCTCAGCCGTTTGAGGCCCTCGAGACCTTTGAGCTGCTTTTCGAGCTCGATGGTGACCTGATTCTCCATGGTCTCCGGGTCGGCCCCTGGCCATTCGGTGATGACCAAGGCCTGAGGGATCTGGAGATCGGGGTTCGACTCTTTGATGATTCCGTCGAAGGCGATCACCCCACCGCCGAGGAGTCCGACGAGCAGGAGAATCGCCAAGATCGGCCGGACGAAGAGAAAATACGCGAGCCCTCGACCGGTCATGGGGTCTGTCCCCCCTCTCGCTGGAGCGGAAGCGTCGGTTCGTCGATCTCGGCGACCTCCACCTGCGCTCCGACGCTGAGGGCGTGGCGTCCATCGGTGACGACGAGGTCTCCCGCGCTGAGCCCAGCGACGACCTCGACCCCCGACATGTCACGGATGCCGAGGGTCAGCGGGTGGAGGTCGACGGTTCCCGTGGATTCATCGATGACGAAAGTCAGGGGACCGCTCTCCCGTTCGATCAGCGCGTCGAAGGGCAGGAGAAGGCCGCTGTCGGAGACCTGGGTGATGATCCAGCAGGTCACGAACTCCCCGTCCCGGAGCTGGGCGGCGCCGGAGACCGTCCGCAGCAGGACCTCCGTGGTCCGGGACTGAGGATCGATGGACGGGCTGACCGCATAGACCTCCGCGAACACCAGATCGGTGTCTGGGCCGAGAATGGGTTGTTCTCCAGTCGATGCCATGGCGACCTGGGAGCCCGTCAGCAAGACCGCGGTCTGTCCCCGGGCCACGTCCCTGGCCTCGAAGGCCGGGAGCTGGACCGTGAGCTCGAACTCGCTGGGATCGATGACCACGATCGGCGCGAGCCTGAGCCGCTCCTCGGTCGTGTGCCCGGAGAGGGTGCTGTTGAAGTAGTAGTCACCCTCCTCCACGTTGAGGTACGAGATCACACCGTCGAAGGGCGCGAAGATGGATGCCTTCTCCAGCCCGATCTGTGTGCGGGTGAGGGCCGCCGCTTGGGCTTGGGTGCTCGATCGGGATGACCGGGTGCGTGAGCGGGCCACCAAGATCGCCGATTCGGCTGAATCGAAGCGCAACTTGGCGGCGTCGAGGTCGGTCTGCGCGAGGGCACCGGCCCCGACCAAGGCACGGGTTCTCTCGTACTCGGTCTTTGCCGTCCTCAGCTCCGCGCCGGCCGACTTCAGGTCGGCGCCACCCTCCGTCTGCCGCTCCCGGACCTCTCGGAGCGCAGCCTCGCTCGAGGCCACTTCGGCGGCCTGCTCACGGTTGTCGAGGCTGAGCAGGAGCTGTCCGTAGCTCTGATCCTCGCTCGGGCCGCGGACCTCGTCACCGACCTGTAACCTGCGCCCATCTTCGGTGTCGGCGATGAAGGCGACCCGCCCATCGACCTCGAAAGTCAGGATTTCACGTCGCACCGCTCGAATTGTCCCCTGGCCGTAGACCCAGTGTCGGGCGGTGCCGGCGCGGACCCGGTACGCTCGGACGTCGACGAATGAGTTCTGCGGCGCTCCGAGCTCGGGTTCGTCCGCGCAAGCCGTGCTCAGGCCCATCCAGGCGAGTGTGACGGCGACAGCGACAGTGAGCCTCGATTTTCCGCGATGCCACTCGAACATGCCCTGCTTGTCGTTTCAGTCGCCCGACCTTGTCAAGGCGAAGATGATGCGTATTTGGAATCGCCACTCGAGGCACCGTGGCCAACCACGAATCACCCTGTGCCAATTCATGTACAGGTGAAAGGGTGTTTACCATGGTCGTTGGATCACCATGACCGGCAACTGGCCCACCTCGTGTGGAGGCGGGAGCGGAGTTCGAGATCGCAGAGACCGGTCATTGGCTTCGGTGGTCAGCCGAGACCTGGACCCGGTTGGTCTGTCGATTGTAGCGGATGCGACATCATTGTTTCCTCGCCTCCAAACCCGTGCCCGCTGGGCCGACATCGACAATCAGAAAAATTAGTTGATGGTCGACAAGTCCCAAACATCCCCCTGGGTTCTATCGTTCGGAAGGTCTGTGCGATTCTCGACCCGGTGGGGATGGGTTGCACCTCATAATAGGCCGGCCACCTATCAGTATTGCAGATGCGAGTTGAACCGGGATTCGGTGCTGCCGACCGGAGAGCCTCGGGACCGTTGGACGCATCTTGACATTAAGTGCTTTTATTGTCATAACGTCTTCATGCCAGCGAGGTTGAGCGATGAGAAGGCTGCCGTTCGGCGCGCAGGGATCCTGACCGCTGCACGCTGGTGCTTCCTGAACTTCGGGTTTGCGAAGACGGCCTTCGGGGACATCGCCAAGCGCGCCAACCTCTCGCGGACGCTGCTCTACCAGGTCTTCAAGGACAAGGAGGAGGTCTTCCAGGCCGTGTTCGTGGATTGGCTGGTCTCCCGGCAGCCCGCTGCGGAGCGGGCCGCGAAGGGGCCCGGGAGCCCGTACGAGCGCTTGCTCAGCGTGTGCCGGTTGCTGGCGCTCGAACCCTGGGCCGAGATGCTCGGCACGCTCATGGGGGGCGAGTTCCTCGAGGTGTGTGAGCGGATCGACCCCGAGAGTCATGCGCTCTACCGCAAGGTCGCGCGCGAATGCGTCGCCGCGATCCTGGGCGACGAAGCGAGCGCCGAGGTCTTTCTCCTCGCGTTGGACGGGTTGTTCGCAGACCAGCCCTCGATGGCGGTGCTCGAGCAGCGGACGCAGCTGCTCGCAGCGCGCTTCGCTGTCGGCTCGTCGAAGAGAGGAGCGCGGTCGTGACAGCATCACCTGAAATCCAAGAGATCGTCATCATCACCGGTGCGTCTACCGGCATCGGCGCGGCCACGGCACGCGAACTGGCCCGGCGGGGGTTCCACGTCCTCGCGGGTGTCCGGCGGGACCGGGACGCCGATACAATCCGGGGGCCGGATATCGAGCCGCGGATCATCGACATCACCAACCCGGAGCACATCCGGGCGATGGCGACTCGGGTGCACGAGGACCCGCAGGGTCGGGTCCTGCGGGCGCTGGTCAACAACGCCGCCATCGCGGTCAACGCACCGGTCGAGGTCTTCGCTATCGACGCGTGGCGACGCCTGTTCGAGGTCAACCTCTTTGGCCACATCGCGGTTACCCAGGCACTCCTGCCGGCCCTGATCCGCAGCGAGGGTCGGGTCGTCAACATCAGCTCCGTGGGCGGCAAGATCGCCATGGCGACCTACGGTCCCTACGCAAGCACGAAGTTCGCGCTCGAAGCGGTCAGTGACTCCCTGCGGCGGGAACTCGCCCCCCTCGGCGTCCAGGTGGTCGTGGTCGAACCGGGCGCCGTGCGTACGGAAATGGCCGGGCGGGCGATCGCCACCGCCGACGAGCTGGCGTCGACCATGACGCCCGAGCAAAGTCAGCGCTACGGCGGGCTGATGCAAGCCGTCAGCACGCAGACCGCGTTGTTCACCAAGTCGGGCCTGCCGGCTGACGCCGCGGCCAAGGTGATCGCCAAAGCAGTGACCACGGGTCGGCCACGAACTCGCTACACCGTCGGCCGCGACGCTGCACTGCTCACCCGCCTGGCGCGCATCCTGCCTGACCGGGTACTCGACTTCCTGTTTGCCGCGGCGCTGCGTCCCCACTTTCCCGAACAGAGCGAATGAGCACCACGACTCCTGCAACCGACCGCTCGCCGGCCTGCGACCGCCGGTAGGTCTGGCTCGGTCATGAAGATGGCGCGCATTGGCAATCGCCACTCGAGCCTCCGTGACCGACCACGAAATCACCCTGTGCCAATTCATGGCACAGGGTGAAAGTATGTCCTATCGATGTGGTTGTCGGACCATCGGTGATCCGACTGGCAATTGGACCACTGCCGCGAGCCGGACTCAGGGCGCCGGGCTGAGCTCGGCGAAGATGCCGTCGGCGTTTCCGAGGGTGGTCCGGATTCGCTTCCTCGGGGTGTGGTCGGTGACCGGGGACAGGGACCAGCGTCGGAAGAACTTGGCCAGCGCGAGCTGGCCCTCGAGCAGGGCGAGGTGCTTGCCGATGCACATCTTGGGGCCCAGGCCAAAGGGAATGTAGGCGTGGTCGGGGATCGGGGACGAGAACCGCTCGGGGTCGTAGTGGTCGGGGTCGACCCAGTCTTTGGGGTTGCGATGGATGAGGTGTGTCGAGCAGACGATGGTCTCCCCGGCTCGGACGAGGTGCTCACCGAGGTCCGTGTCTTTGGTGGCCAAGCGGATGACCCACATGGCGGCGGGGTGGACCCGCAGGCCCTCTTGGAAGGCACGCCGGCTCAGGCCGAGCTTGCGGACATCGGCCTCGCCCTCGCCACCGAACACCTCCTCGGCCTCGCGCCGGATCTCGGCGGTGATCTCGGGGCGTCCGGCGAGGGTGTGGAGGGTCCAGCTGAGGCTGTTGGATGTGGTCTCGTAGCCCGCGATGAACATGGTGACGGCCTCGTCGCGGATCCCTTGGTCGGACAGGAGGCCCTCGTCGGCCATGTGCAGCAAGGTCCCGAGCAGGTCGTCACCGAGATCGCCGCTTTCGCGTCGCTCCTGGACCATGCCGAGGATGATCTCGTCGATCCTGGCCATGGCCCTGCGAAAGCGGCGCTCACCGGGCATGGGCAGCCAGCTCGGGAGCTTGGTGGTCACCCAACCGAAGGAGATTCGCCCGATCAACAGGGGGCTGAGGACGGAGAGCTCCTCGAAGACCTCCTCGGTCATGGTCCGGCCGAACATGACCTGGAGACCAATGCCCATAGTGATGCGGTCGCAGAGCCGGGCGAGGTCGATGCGGCCGGGCTCGAGGGAGTCGATGACCGTGTCGAGGGAGGCGTTGATCCGGGACGCCATCCCGAGCATGACGCGGGCGCGGAACTTGGGCTGAAGGATACGCCGGCGCTCCAGCCAGGCATCTCCCTCGCGGGTCAGGACGCTGTCGCCCATGACCATTTTAACCCCATCATTAAAGATGGGGCTGCGGACGAAGTTTCCACGGTTGGAGAGCAGGGCCTTGGAGGCCAGGTGGCCGCTGGCGATGAACTTGACCGGGATCCCCGCGATCGGGACTTCGAAAAAGTCACCGTGGGCCGCAAACCATCGGTCGAGGGCGGCGTGGTGCCGGAGGAGGAGCTCAGGGAGGGCTCCGAGGAGGGGGATTCCGAGCACCCGCGGTGGCATGGTTGCGGTGAGTGTGGGGTGGATGACGCTCGAGTCTGCAGTCTGCATTGTGCACCTCCCAGGTACACCCATAGCGTGGCCGATAAATTTCAATTGGGTTAATCGATCCTGTCTTTATTTGAGAAAAGGTCCAAGTCGACACCTTCGGCGCCAAAATAGACATGGTATGGGCCCCAAATACAGTCAGTGTGGAAATATTCGATATGGAAGGGGCGCATCCGGGCCGAGAAATTGGCGTGTTCCAAACATACAAAAGACGGCCGCCGGGTCTCTGAGAACCAGCGCCTGATACGCGAGGGGCGAGGGGTGAGACCGGCCTCAGGGCAGACGCGTGGCGCGCTGTTCAAAGCAGCGCCAACCCGCTGTTCCCAAGGTCAGGTCAGGTCAGGTCAGGTCCCCCGTATCGTGGCCTCGTGATCGGGGAGCGCTACGACTGGCTTGTGAAGCTCATCGAGGATGTCGCCGAGGCTTGCGAGCGAATCGCGCGGACGCTCAGAGGCGACGATCAAGAAGAAGAGGCTCTGGCGGAGCTCGAGGGGCAGACCGACAGGATGCTCCGAGACAGCTACGACCACACAAACCTGGAGCGGGTGGATGCGCGCACAGCCGCGTTGATCCTACGACCACCCGGGAGAGCGCGCAGCTACGCCGCGCTCTTGGCAGCGAAGGCGGATCTGCTGGCGGCGAGGGGCGACCAGGTCGAATCCGGCCGGCTCGCCGCTCGGGCGTTGGTCCTGTACCTGGAGGCGGCGGCCTTGGAGCCCGACTTGGAGCGTGTCGAGGTCGAGGCGATCGTCGCGTTGGTGGAGCGGGATCCGCCCTTGGTGTCGAGCGAGCGCACTACACGGCTCCTCGAGGCGCTCGCGCAGCGCTCGGGCGGAGGATGAAAGGGTGGGCTCGAAGCTCAGCCGAGCTCGCGCTCGAGCGAGCCATCGTTGATCATGGCTTGAAGCTCTTCGTAGCCGCCGATCAGCGAGCCTTTGACGAACACCTGGGGGAAGGTCGGCCATCCACTCCACATCTTGATGGCGAGGCGCGGGCGCCAAGTGTTGAAGTAGTTGCCGTACTCGAGATAGGTGAAGGGGGTACCGGCGTCGGTGAGGGCCCGGCGGGCTTTTTTGACGAACGGATTTTGGCCCATGCCGACGATGACCACGGGATCCTTCTCGACGGCGGCACAGATCTCGGTGACGATCCCGGTGTGGAAGGCGGCCATCTGTGTGCGGACCGACTCGCTTTTGTCGGCTTCGGTGAGCAGGGGCCTCGGTGTGGCGTCGACTGACTCAGGCATATCGCGCGCCTACTAACACGAATGTGAAGGGGGGAGTGGTGGGCCTATTTTGAGCGTCGCGGTGAATGTGTATTGGTTGCGCTGTGCGCGGCCATGACCGTGGGCCTGGCAGGGAAGTGCCCACGGGAATGGGTCCACGACAGGTGGCTTGCGTGGGTTGCGTGCATTGCATTGCGTGGCTGGCGCCCACGATCTGTGGGTTTCTTGTCGGCGGCGGGCCGAGTCGGTAGGCTATAGCGTGGGCTTCGACCCGCCTGTGCAGGAATTCAGTATGTCGTCTACCAAGCTCCCGCCCGACGTCGACATCGAGGGTTTTACCTACTCTGGCGACACTGTTTTAGGATTGGTGGACGTGAGCCACTTCCCGTTGACCTTCGACCGGAAGCTGGGCGAGCCCACCGAACAGTACATCCACGATTTTTATGCGTGGCGCCGGGCCTGCTCGCTGCACGCCTACAAAATGGGCACGGTCCACATCAATGTGATGGACTTCAACGCCTGGAACGTCCCCAAGCCGACGATCCGCAAGCTGATCAGTGAGTACTCCCGACAGGACCTGGAAGAACCCGGGTTTTGCTGGCAGTACCTGGTGATCACCAAGGCGGTGATGCGCGGGGCGATCACGGCGATCTCGTGGATGCGTGGAGACAAGTCGGCCTACACCTTTGTGGCGACCCAGGAAGAGGCGATCACGCGGGCCAAGAAGATGTACGAGGAGCGGGGTCTCTCCGCCCCGGACATCGACCCGAGCTCGTTCGTGTTTGTCCACGATCGCTAGCGAGCGAGCACTGCGACGTTGAACTCAGGGCGCCAGACATAGCTGGGGCCCTGGATCCAATACAATCGTCGCTCTCGCAGCCCAGGGAAAAACCCCTCACGACACCTCGCTTGGCCCTTCCGCCGAGGGCAGTGTTGCCGAAGCGTGCAGTACGCCCGGTACAGCGGCGTTTCAGCGCCTCGCCCTCGACGAAAAATCCGGCGCGAGGCGACGCGATGGGGTTCACCCTGGGCTGCTAGCAGCCCAGGGCCCGAGCGAGGGCGGAGTCGATGGCGGTGAAGTGGTTGTCGGGGCTGTCGACGATGCTCGTGTGCCCGGTGTTGAGGTCGGTCCACCGGGCGGTGCTGTGAAAGGATAGCCACAGGCTTTGGGTGGCTCGCAACACGGTGAGCTCGCAGTGGAGGTCGAGGGTTTCGCTGCGCTCCAAGGGGTAGGCGGAGGCCAGGCGAATACCCGCCCGGATGGCGGCCAGGATCGCGGTGCCGGGCGCGTGGGCGTCGGGGTGTTCGAGCAGGCGCAGGAGCTGGCCGAGCGGGGCATCGTCGAGCAGGTCCGCGAACGGGAGGCCGTAGTGGCCGGGAGGGACCGCGTCGACGACGAAGAGCTGGTCGACCCGGGGTCCGAGGGCGGCGGCGAGCTCGGCCGCGAGCACGCCACCGAAGCCGTGACCGGCGAGCACGAGGGGGCTCGCGGCGAGGTCGTCCGGCAGGTGTTGTAGAGCTTCGAGCAGTCGATCACACAGGGCGGTGGGCGAGAGCGAGGCAGGCTGTTCGCGGCTCGCGGGGGAGATGCCCGGGTAGGTCGCCTCGAATACGCGCGGGGCGAGGGCGCCCGGGTGGTCGAGGGGAAAACCGGCGCCGAGGATGTCGGGGAACAGGACCAGGGTGGGGCCGTCTCCGCTGGCGGGGAGGCGGGAGTCTGGGGGCCTCCCGTGCTCGATGAACAGGCCGCCGAGCGGAGCGCTGGAGTCGGGAGGGGGGAGCTTCGGCGATGCGGGAGGTCGCAGGGCCCGGTCCCAGTCCTCGAGGGCGACCGCGGGCAGCTTGGGGTGGGTGCGCTCGGGTCCGCCGGGGTTGGCGAGGGTGTCGGCGACGAGCGCGAGCACGGCCTCACGCTCGCTCTCGACGAAATAGTGGTGGTCGTCGATCAGGCGCAGGTGCAGGGGGCCGGTGGTGAGGTGGCGCCACCCGGGGACGAAGCGCGGGGCCACAAACACGTCACGGCGCCCGGCGATGGCGGTGATGGGGGCGGAGATCGGCGCGAGCTGGGGCGGGCGCACGCTGTAGTGGGCGACAGCCTCGAAGTCGCCGCGGAGCATGGGCATGAGCAGGGCCTGGAGCTCCGGATCCTCGAACAGGGCCCGGGCACCCGTGAACCCGATCATGGCGAGCACGAGCATGAGCTGAGCGTCGTCGAGACGGTGCAGGAGAGGCGCCTGGTAGTGGGAGGGGGCGGCGGCACCCGAGGCGAAGAGGTGCCGCAGGGGGAGGCCGTGGTCGTGCTCGAGGCGAGTGGCGACCTCGGCCATGATCACGGCGCCCATACAGTGGCCGAACAGGGCGGTGGGTTTGCCGTCGGCGGCGAGCGCCGCGATCGCAGCGACCAGGGGGGCGACCGAATCTTCGATGCGCGTGGGCGGAGCCTCGTCCAGGCGGGCGCCGCGACCGGGGAGGTGGGCGACGACGACCTCGATGTCGGGGCCGAGGTGTGCGGGCCAGCGCGCGAACACGGCGGGTCCACCGGCGGCGTAGGGGAAGCAGATCAGGCGCAGCCGGGCGTGGGCAGCGGGCTGTTGGATTGTGAGCCAGGCCGCCGAGGCCGACTCGGCTTGGGCTGGACCGAGGCTCGGGAGGAGGGTGAGGGCGAGCGCGTGGACGCTGGCGCCCCGGAGCAGATCGGCGACCGGGATCTCGAGGGTCTGGGCCCGGAGCAGGGTGCGGAGCTCGACGGCCATGAGCGAGTCGAGGCCGAGCGCGGTCAGGGGTCGATCCTCGGGGATGTCGCCGGGGGCGATGCGCAGGACCTCGGCGGCGGCGGCGGTGATCCGGGTGTGGAGCTCGGTGAGCCGCTGTGTGGGGTTCAGGGCGGCCCAGGCCGAGCTTGGACTACGGGGGTGGGGGCCAGGGTCTAGGCCAGTGTCGGCATCCGTCTCCGCAGGCTCGCCCGCGCCGACTCGGCCGAGGATATCGAGCAGTCCGTCGAGCAGGTCGGCGCGGCGCAGGTCGTCGACCGAGAGCTGCTCGAGGTCGCGCTTGATGCTCGCGTCGCTGCGGACCGGGGCCAGGGCCGCGCGGACTTGGGCGATGCCGGAGAGCAGGGGGCGGGGTCGCTGGGCGGCGTAGAGGGGGGCGAGCCGAGCCCAGTCGATGTCCGCGAGGGTCACGCTGGGGGGCACAGAGCCGAGCGGGGCGCGGAGCACTGCGGCCATGGCGGTGATGGCCGTGCCCGGATCCATGGCTCGGATCCCGTGCTCGGCGAGGTCATCGGCGGCGTCGGTGTCGGCCATGCCGCCCCCGGCCCAGGCGCCCCAGGCGATGTTGGTGCCGGCCAGGCCGAGCCCGCGGCGGTGGGTGGCGAGGGCGTCGAGGTAGGCGTTTGCGGCGGCGTAGCCGGCCTGTCGGCCGCCACCCCAGACCCCGGAGATGGAGCCGAAGGTGACGAAGGCGGCGAGCTCGAGGCCACGCTCGAGGGCGCAGCTGTGGAGGCTGTGGGCGCCGGCGGCCTTGCCCGCGATGACCGGGTGGAGGTCGTCGAGCTCGTAGCCGGCGATGGTCACCGGGGGCCCGGTGACGCCGGCAGCGTGAAAGATGGCCGTGGGTGTGGAGCCGGCTTCGGCGAGCCGATCGAAGAGGGCGCGGACCGAGGAGGGGTCGCCCGTGTCACAGCGCGCGAGGGTGACCGTGCTCGCGCCGAGCTCGAGCAGCTCGGCGCGCAGGGCCTCTGCCCCGGGGGCGTCCGGGCCCCGCCGGCTGGTGAGCACGAGGGTCTCGACGCCGCCTCGGGCCAACCACCGGGCTGTGTGGGCGCCGAGGGCCCCGGTCCCGCCGGTGATCAGGGCGACCGGCCCGAGCTCGGGGGGCGGCAGGGGGGGCGTCTCAGTCGAGGGCTGAGAGTGGGGGCGAGGCTGAAACCCGGGGATGGGGAGCCGCTCGATGCGGCGGGTGAGCAGGGTCCGTCCGCGCAGGGCGAGCTGGTCGTCGAGCTCGCCCGGCGGCGAGTCGAGGGCGGTGGCGAGGTCGGCCCAGGTCGAGCGGGCCCAGGCGAGCCGCAGGTCTTCGTCCACGTCCGCGCCCGGAGCGTCGAGGTCGAGGAGCCCGCCCCAGTGCTCGGGGCGCTCGAGCGAGAACACGCGGCCGAGGCCCCAGACCATGGCCTGGGCGGGGGCGGGCAGGCGATCGCTGGTGGTCGATGACGTGGATGATGTGGAGACCGCCCCCAGGGTGAGGGTCCACAGGGGCGCGCGCGGGGCCGCGTCGCCGATCGCCTGATAGAGGCGCAGGCTCTGAGCGAGGGCGGAGGGGAGCCCCGAGTCTGCCCGGGCCGGGTCTCCGGCGGGCGGGTGGTCGAAGTGCAGCGCGAGCGGCAGGAGCGACACGAGGGCGGAGGGGGTCTGGGCGGAGGGGGTCTGGGCGGAGGTTTGGGCGATGGCCTGGGCGATGGCGGCGCGAGTTTGGCGGGCGCCGACTCGCAGCAGGCGGGCGTCCGCGGGGAGGGCCGCGAGCAGGGGGTGCTCGAGGTCCTCGGGGGCGAGCACGAGCCAGGTCGCGGGGGCGCCGGGAGCATCGGGGGAGGTCCGGCGGGGGAGGTCGCGCAGCCGGACCCAGCGCTCGGCGTAGCTCCATCCCGGTGTGTCGGAGCGAGGGGCCGCGGGAGCCTGTGTGGGGGCGTCGAGCCAGTAGCGCTGGCGCTGGAAGGCGTAGGTGGGGAGGGTCGGCAGGACGGACGCGAGGGCAGCCGCGGGCTCGGTCTCGGGGGTCGCCAGTACCCGCGCCCAGTCCACGCTCCGGCCGAGACCGTGCAGGGTCGCCAGGCAGCGGAACCAGGCCAGGTCGCCCCGGACCCGCGGGTTCAGGGAGCCGACGAACTCGACCGGCGGCCGCCGGGTGTCGGTCTCCGACTGGGCGAGGCAGGTCGCGGCCATGGCCGTGAGCACGCCCCGGGGCCCGAGCTCGAGCATGACCGTGGCCCCGAGGGTCTCGAGGGTTCGGATGCCGTCGACGAAACGCACGGTCCCGCGCACATGGTCGACCCAGTAGGCCGGGTCTCGGAGCAGGTCCGGGTCGGCGAGGGTGCCGTTGCGGTCGGCGACCAAGGGGATGATCTGGGGGATGATCTGGCCGGGGATCTGGGGCGGGCGCAGGTCGAGCGTGTCCACGAGCGCCCGGAAGGGGGCGAGCATGGGCTGCATGTGGGCCGAGTGAAAGGCGTGGCTGACCTCGAGGCGCTTGGTCTTGCGCTCGAGATCGCGGAAGTGGGTCTCGACGGCGGCGACGGCCTCGAGGTCACCCGAGACGACGGTCGAGAGTGGGCCGTTGAGGGCCGCGATGTCGACCTTTGGACTCGGCCCAGAGAGGGGGTCGAGGCAGGCCTGGACCTCGACCTCGCTGGCCTGGATCGAAGCCATGGCCCCGCCGGGGGGGAGCGCCTGCATGAGCCGCCCGCGAGCGGCGACGAGGGTGCAGGCGTCGGCGAGGGACAGGACCCCGGCGACGTGGGCGGCCACGAGCTCGCCGATGGAGTGGCCCATGACGAAGTCGGGCTCGACCCCGGCGGCCTGGAGGTGTCGGAACAGGGCGAGCTCGAGGGCGAACAGGGCCGGCTGGGTGAACCCCGTTTGGTTCAGGCGGGCGGCCTCGGGGCTGCCGGGTTCGGCGAACATGATCGATCGCAGGGGAGCGTCGAGGACCGGGTCGAAGTGCGCGCAGATCGAATCGAGGATCGCGGCGAACTCGGGGTCGCGGGCCGCGAGCTCACGACCCATGCCCGGCCACTGGGCGCCCTGGCCCGAGAACAACACTGCGAGTTTGGGCCGGCGCTGGGCGAGGGCGCCGCGTCGTCCTCGGGTGGGCTCGGCGGCGGCCAGACGGTCGAGGGCGGCGATCCTCGCGGGGCCCGAGGACTCGACGACGGCGGCCCGGGATTCGAAGTGGGTGCGGGCGGTGGCGAGGGCGAGGGCGAGGGTCTGAGGGGGGAGCTCGGGGTGCGCCCGGAGGTGGGCGGCGAGGGCCGAGGCCTGCCCGCGCAGGGCGAGGTCGGTGGGCGCGGAGATCAGCAGCGGCCAGGCCCGAGAGTCGGGTTCCGTCGGGGGGGACGCGAGAGGGGGAGTCGGGGCTGGGCTGGGGTGGGCCGGAGCGAGGGCCCAGGCGGGCGCCTCCTCGAGGATCACGTGGCCGTTGGTCCCGGAGATCCCGAACGAAGACACGCCGGCCCGGCGGACGCGGCCGGGCTCGCGGGGCCAGGGGCTGGGCTCGCGCAGGAGCTCGACGCCGCCGCCCTCCCAGTCGACCTGCGGGGTCGGGGCGTCGATGTGCAGAGAGGCGGGCAGGAGCTCGTGGCGCAGGGCCAAGAGCACCTTGATCACGCCGGCGACCCCGGCCGCGGCCTGGGTGTGGCCGATGTTCGACTTGATCGATCCCAGGCGCAGGGGTCGATCGGGATCGCGGTGTTCGCCGTAGGTGGCGATCAGGGCCTGGGCCTCGATCGGGTCGCCCAGGCGCGTGCCGGTGCCGTGGGCCTCGACCGCGTCGACGTCCCCGGGCTCGAGTCCACCGGCGGCCAGGGCCGCCCGGATCACGCGCTGTTGGGCGGGGCCGTTGGGGGCGGTCAGGCCCTGGCTGCGCCCGTCTTGGTTGAGGGCCGAAGCGCGCACGAGCCCGACCACGGGGTGGCCGTTGCGGCGGGCGTCGCCGAGCCGCTCGAGGGCGAGCACGCCGACCCCCTCGGCCCAGCCCACGCCGTCGGCCCCGGCCGCGAACGCCCGGCAGCGACCGTCGGGGGACAGGGCCCGCTGGCGGCTGAACTCGATGAAGGTGGCGGGGGTGGACATGACGGCCACGCCGCCGACGAGGGCCATGCCGCACTCCCGGTTGCGCAGGGCCTGAGCGGCGAGGTGGAGGGCGACGAGCGAGGAGCTGCAGGCCGTGTCGACGGCGAGGGTCGGGCCCTGGAGACCGAGCAGATAGGCGATCCGCCCCGAGGCCACGCTGCCGGCGCTGCCCAGGCCGACGTAGCCGGTGAGGGCGTCGTGGTGGTTGATCAGGCGGGCCCCGTAGTCGGCGTACATGAGCCCGATGAACACGCCCGTGTCCGTGCCCGAGAGCGCGGCGGGGGGGATGCCGGCGCGCTCGATGGCCTCCCAGCTGGCCTCGAGCAGGAGCCGCTGCTGGGGGTCGATGGATTCGGCCTCGCGGGGGCTGATCCCGAAGAAGGCGGGGTCGAAGTCGGCCGCGGTGTAGAGAAAACCGCCCCGACGAACCATGGACTTGCCGGTCGCCCCGGGGTCCGGGTCGTAGAGGGAGTCGAGCGGCCAGCCCCGGTCTTCGGGCATGTCGGAGGTGGCGTCGACCTGGCCGTCGAGCAGGCGCCACAGGGCCTCGGGCGAGTCCACGCCACCGGGGAAGCGACAGGCCATGCCGACGATGGCGATGGTGTCGTCGTCGGCGGCGGCGTTGTGATCGTGAGCGTCGGGCCCTGGCTCGGCCCGACGACGAGCGGGGGAAGACGCGGGGGCGGGAGCGCTCGAGCTCGAGTTTGCCGAGCCCTGCTCGAGCAGGCGCGGGGCCAGGCGTTCGGCGAGCAGACCCGCGAGCGCGGTGGGGGTCGGGTAGTCGAACAGGAGGGTCGAGGGCAGGCGCAGGCCAGTGCCGGTCTGGAGCAGGTTGCGCAGCTCGATGGCCATGAGCGAGTCGAGGCCCAAGCTCGACAGGGGCAGCTCGAGGTCGAGGCGCTCGGCGTCCTCGGGAGCCAGGTCCAGGACCGCGCCGGCCGAGCGGGCGACCAGGATCCCGAGCTCGCGGACACGCTCGTCCTCGTCGAGGGGGGCGAGCCGGTTCAGGAGCACGGTGGGGGCGTCACTCGAGCCCGCGCTGAGGCGCTCGGTCCGGCCGGGACCCAGATTGCCGCCCGCGACACCGCGGCGAGCACCGACGAGAGCGCGGAGCAGGGCCGGGCGGGCGCTGGGATCGAGGGCTGCGAGCGTGGCGAGGTCGAAGCGCGCGGGGATCAGCAGGGCCTCGGGCCGATCGAGGGCCGCGTCCAGGAGCGCGCAGCCCTGGGCGGGGGTCAGGGGCGGGAGGCCCTGCCGGCGCATGCGGGCGAGGTCCGCGTCGCCGAGTCGAGACGCCATGCCGCCCTCGGCCCACGGTCCCCAGGCCAGGCTGGTCGCGCGCTGGCCCCGGGCACGGCGGGCGGCCGCGAGCGCGTCGAGGGTGGCGTTGGCGGCCGCGTAGTTGGCCTGACCCGGGTTGCCGAGCACACCGGCGAGCGACGAGAACAACACGAAGGCGCTCAGATCGAGCTTCGCCGTGAGGGCATCGAGGACCCGGGCCCCCTCGACCTTGGCCGCGAACACGGCCGCGAGGCGGGACCGGTCGAGGCTCGCCAAGGTCCCGTCGTCGACGACCCCGGCGATGTGGAACACGGCGCACAGGGGGTGCTCGCTGGGGATGGTGGCGAGCAGGGCCGAGACCGCGTCCGGGTTGGAGACGTCGCAGGCTGTGATCTCGACCTCGACCTTGGGACCTGGGTGGGTACCGAGGGTCTCGAGCGCGGCCTCGAGGGCCGGGGCACCCGGGGCTCGCCGACCCCGGCGCGAGCAGATCAGCAGTCGTCGAACACCGCGCTCGGCGACCAGGTGGCGGGCGATCAGAGAGCCGATGCCCCCGGTCGCGCCGGTCATCAACACCGTGCCCGAGGCGAGGTCGGGTGTCCCCAGATCGGAGGCGGTCGTCTCGGGCTCGGCGGCCTGGGATTCGAGTTTGGCGATCTCGGGGGCGAGGACGAGGCCGCCGCGGATGGCGAGCTGGAGCTGGGCGCCCGTGGACGCCAGGTGCAGGGCACGGGGAAGGGCGGCGAGGCTCTCGGGGGCGCCGTCGAGGTCGACGATAGCCAGGCGTAGATCGGGGCGCTCGACCTGGATCGCGCGGACCAGGCCCCACAGCGGCGCGTGGGTCGGGTCTAGAGACGGGGGCGAGTGGGCGGGCGAGGGCGAGGATGAGGTTGCGGCGAGAGTTCGCGTCGGGGCATCGACGGCGGCGCGGGTGACCAGCGTGAGCGGGCGCTGGGACAGGGAGGGATCGCCGGCCCAGGTCTGCAGCAGCTCGAGGGCGACGGTCGAGGCGTCGAGTTCGCTCGACCCGAGGGCCCAGGCGCAGGCGACGAGCGGGGCTCGGCCTTTGTCTTGGTCTTCGTTTCCGAGCGCCCCGAGGGTGGGGACTCGGAGCTCGCCCTCGAAGCGGGGCGCGCCGTCCGAGAGCGCGCGCACTTGGGCCCTGGTGCCGATCCAGGCCCGGGCGAGATCAACGGGGTCGAGCTCGGCTGGGTCCGGGCCCTCGACGGGCGACCAGATCAGACGCAGGAGGTCTCGGGGCAGGCGGCTGTGGAGGAAGCGGTCGATCGGCGCGAGCCGGCTCGAGAACCCCTCGATGCGCGCGAGGGCTCGACCGTCGGCGCCATAAAAGGTGATCGTCGCGGGTGGGAGTTCGCTGGGGGCGAGCCGGCCCGAGGCCCGAGGCTCGAGCTCGAGGCGCGCGAACTGGGGCGCGCCCGGGTGGCCGAACCACCGCAAGCGACGCACGGCGAAGGGCAGGCGTGGGGTGGTCTTTCCGCCGCTGGTATCGGTCTGGACCGCGTCGGTCCAAAACAAGAGCGCGAAGCTGTTGTCGATGAGCCCGCCGGGGATCGGAGCGTCGGCCTCGGGGACCCCCTCGGCCGGGGCCAGCCGGCCGACGACCGTGTCGGGACCGAGGGTCGCGGTCTCCCGCAGCCACCACCAGCGCGGGCCCCACTCGATCTGCATGGTCTGCAGGGAGGCGTCGAAGCTGGACTGATCCGGGTTCCACGCCGAGGGCTGGACGAAGTCGGGCGGGGCCGCGGCGTGTTCAGAGCTGCGGGCGTCCGGGCTCGAGTCGGAGTCGAGTTTCGGCCCGGGGGCGAGGGTCGCGTTGGCGTGGTGGAGCCAGGGGGGCTCGCCCTCGAGGTCGGCCTCCGGCGCAGCAGGGTCGAGGCTGTAGATCGTCGCCGCGAGGGCGCCGCGTTGTCCGTCGTCGAGGGGGGTGAGCAGGACGTGCAGCCACAGCCTGGCCTGGGGGTCGTCGAAGGTCAGGGCGCGGACGAACTCGACGTCGCCCAGGTCGACCTCGCGCCCGGGCCAGCGCGACTCGGCGACCGCCAGGAGTACGGCGAGGTAGAAGGCGCCGGGGACCACGATGTGGTCGAAGACCACGTGATCGCCGAGGTAGGTCTGGACGCCCGGGCCGATCTCGATCCGGTGGAGGCTGGCCCCGGGGGCGCCCCCGGGCAGGTCGACACGCTCGCCGGAGAGCGGGAAGCGACCGGCGAGGGGGAGGTCTGGGCGGCGGGCTGAGCTGGGCTCGAGCTCGATCCAGTGGCGCTGGCGCTGAAAGGGGTAGGTGGGCAGATCGAGGGGAAGCCCCGGCTTTCGGGCGGGCCCTCGGGCGGGCGTTCGAGCGGGCTGGAGGGCCGCGAACACGGCCGACCAATCGAGGTCCACGCCAGCCGTGAACAGCTGGGCCAAGGCGGCGCAGAGGTCCCCGATCTCGTCGTCCGGGCCCCGGAGCGCGGCGACGATCGTGGGCGGGGCAGGGTTGTCCTCGCGCAGGCAGGCGGCGGCCATGGAGCTGAGCACCGGGCGCGGGCCGAGCTCGAGCAGGACGCCCACCCCCTCGGCCTCCAGGGTTCGGACGCCGTCCAAAAACCGGACCGGGCGGCGGACGTGGCGACACCAGTAGGCGGGGGTGCAGGGGTCGTCGGGGCCGACCAGGGCGCCCGTGTCGTTGGAGACCAGGGGCAGGTTGGGGCGGGCGAAGTCGAGCCGAGCGGCGAGCTTGCGAAACGGCGCCAGCATCCCGTCCATGTGGCTCGAGTGGAAGGCGTGGCTGACCTCGAGGGCGCGGGTCTTTCGACCGGCAGCGCGGAGTCGGTCGGCGACCAGGGCACAGGCCTCGGCGTCGCCGGAGATCACGGTCGAGAGCGGGCCGTTGAGGCCGGCGATGTCGACGTTGAATTCGTTGAACTCGGGGCTGGACGAGGTCTCCCGGGCCGCCGCGATCGCCCCGCGGACCTCGGCCTCGCCCGCACGCACCGAGATCATGACGCCGGTGGCCGGCTGGGCCTGCATGAGCCGGCCGCGGTGGGCCACGAGCGCGCAGGCGTCGGAGAGAGAGAGCACACCGGCGATGAAGGCCGCACACAGCTCTCCGATGGAGTGGCCCAGGACCAGATCCGGGCGCAGGCCCCAGCTCTCGAGCAGGCGGGCGAGCGCGACCTCGAGGGCGAACAGGGCCGGCTGGGTGACGGCGGTCTGGTGGATGGGATCGTCGGCCTGGTCGGCCTGGCCCGGCTGGGGTTCGGGCTCGGACTCCGAGCCCGGGGTGAACACGAGGGTGCGCAGGGGGGCGGCGAGCAGGCCGAGGGCGTCGAAGGTCGCGCAGACCTCATCGAAGGCAGCCCGGTAGACCGGAAAGCGAGCGTAGACGGCCCGGCCCATGTCGCGGCGTTGGGCGCCCTGACCGGTGAACATCCAGGCGACCTTGGGCGCCCGCTTGCGCAGCGCCGCATAGACCCGGGGTCGGGCGCTCGCGGGCCGCTGTTCTCCGATGTTGCGGAGCCCGGCGAGCAGCTCGTCCCGGTCGCGGGCGACGAAGGCGGCCCGATGTTCGAACTGCGATCGGGTCAGGGCGAGGGCCCTGGCGAGGGCGGGGACCTCGATGTCGGGGCGGGCCTCGAGGTGGGCGAGCAGCCGGCTGGCCTGGGCGCGGAGGGCCTCGGGGGTGCGGGCGCTGACCAGGATCGGGACCAGCATCGGGAGAGGTGCCGGGAGAGGTGCCGAGAGCGGAGCGGGAACAGGGGCGGGGACGGCTTCAGGAGGGCGCAGCGCATCGCGGGCCGGGTCGGCCGCGTCGTCGCCTCGGCTGTCGGCAGCCGCGCTCGGGGCCTGCTCGAGGATGACGTGGGCGTTGGTCCCCGAGAGCCCGAAACCCGACACACCGGCGCGCCTGGGGGCGTCGCCGACGGGCCAGGGCCTGGGTGTGGAGACGACCTCGACCGGGAGCGCGGCCCAGTCGAGGTGCGGGTTCGGGGGCTGGCTGTGCAGGCTCGCCGGGAGCTCGCTGTGGCCCATGGCGGCGATGATCTTGGCGACCCCGGCGAGCCCAGAGGCGGACTCGAGGTGGGCGATGTTGGTCTTGATGGCGCCGAGCAGGAGCGGCCGGTCGGCGGCTCGCCCGTCGCCGTAGACGGCGGCCAGGGCCTGGATCTCGATCGGATCGCCGAGGGCGGTGCCCGTGCCGTGACATTCGATGTAGTCGACCTCGGCCGGGCGCAGGTGGGCGTCGCGGAGGGCGGCGCGCAGGACCTGGCGTTGGGCGTCGCCGTTGGGCGCCGTGATCCCGCTGCTTGGTCCGTCGTGGTTGACGGCCGAGCCGCGGACGAGGGCCAAGATCTCCCGGCCCTCGGCCTGGGCGTCGCGCAGGCGCTGGAGCGCGACCACGACCACACCCTCGCCCCGGCCGTAGCCGTCGGCGGCGGCGGAGAAGGTCTTGCAGCGCCCGTCGGGGGCCAGGGCTCGGGTCCGAGACAGGAGCACGAAGGGGCGCGGGTCGGCCAACACCTGGACGCCGCCGGCGAGGGCCAGCTCGCACTCGCCGGCGCGCAGCGACTGACACGCGAGGTGGAGGGCGACCAAAGACGAGCTGCAGGCGGTGTCGAGGGACACGGCCGGGCCCTGGAGGCCGAGGGTGAAGGCCAGGCGCCCGGCGGAGAACGAGCTGTGGGTGCCGGTGACCGCGTAGGCGTCGGCGCTGGGGTTCACCCGGGTGCGCTCGGCGTAGTCGCTGGGGCCGATGCCCACGAACACGCCTGTGCGGGTGCCACTTCGCTCGCCGGGGATGATCCCGGCGCGCTCGAGGGCCTCCCAGGCGACCTCGAGCAGGAGCCGGTGCTGGGGGTCGATGCTCTTGGCCTCGCGCGGGCTGATGTTGAAAAACGCCGGATCGAAGCGGTCGATCTGATCGAGGAAGGCGCCGTGCCTGACGTAGCTCTTGCCGGCTGCGGCCGGGTCGGGGTCGTAGTGGGCGTGGGCGTCCCAGCGCGCGGCGGGGACCGGGCCCACGGCGTCGACCTGAGCATCGAGGAGGCGCCAGAGGTCCGCGAGGTCGACGGTGCCGCCGGGCAGCCGCAGGCCCAGGCCGACGATAGCGATGGGCTCGGCGGGGCCGGACTCGCCAGTCTGGGACTGGGACTGGGACGGGCTCTGGGCCTGAATCTTGGCGCGCAGGCGCTCGATCTCCCGCAGGGCGCGGACCAGGGTCGAGCGGAGTTTCTCGGGGGCGGGCGTGGACATGGGACTCAGAGGTCGGCGAGCAGGCTGTCGGCCGCGTGGAGGAGGTCGTCGTCGGAGAGCTCTTCGAGCGCTGGAGTCTCGCCCGGGCGCGGACCCGAACCGAGATTCGGACCGAGATTTGAACCGAGATCTGAACCCAGATTCGAACCCAGATTCGAAC
>Ga0256845_1000298_pt1 | contig 47342 bp, 40 predicted proteins | sample RiftiametaG_FD_189101 | JGI IMG/M metagenome (GOLD analysis project Ga0256845, IMG submission 189101) | Tube worm associated microbial communities from hydrothermal vent at the East Pacific Rise, Pacific Ocean - Riftia | ecosystem: Host-associated > Annelida > Integument > Unclassified ...
GTTAATCGAGAAACTGTATGCCCATTTGAGCGCTGATAAGAATCCATCGCACAAAGATAAAGTTTTTAGAAGCTAAAGCGAAATGCACTAAAGTGCATAGTTTCAACTATATTTGTGACAATGAAAATCTTAACCTTAATATTTTTTTTACTTTTATTTGGCACAGTAAATTGTCAAAAAACGATATATTCCGTAGGTGTTAACACTTCTTTTTTACACAATAAATTTACTGTGGGTGCAGAATTTAACACTTGGAACAATATTAAACGAGATAAATACATTCCTAAATTAACACTGAAAATAAATTATGGATTATTAGGCTATAAGACATATGCTTTTCAAAGTGATATCCCAGATAAAAATCAAATTCTAAATTATAAAGAAGCCTACTATAGCTATTTTAGAAAAGAAGTGTTTGTTGGTCTAGACATCTCTTTCATAAAAGAGTTTAAAATAAACAACCATTTCTTCTTTGGAGCCGGAGTAGGTTGGACTAGAATTAAAGACAATGGTTATGAGTTAGCATATAATCCTTTCACTAGTGACAGTATCAAAACAGAATCTATTTTAAATTTTAAAACTGTTTCTATTCTCTCAAATTTTGGTTACTCAGTTTTACTAAAAAACAATTTAATTTTTAAATCTACTCTTAATTTTTATTTTTTTGTACCTTATAAAAATGGGAAACAAATTTATTATGATGCTTCAATGCCCAATGTTGGTGTAGAGTTAGATTTGTCAGTATCACTAAATTATATCTTTTAACATTATGAAAAAAATAACATTAATAAGCATTGCTATACTTTTAAGCAGTAGCATTTTTTCACAAGATAAAAACATGAGTTTTAATATTAAATATGGTGTAACTCATGTGGTTGATAACGATGTTTTGGGATTTCAATTCTCTCCTCAAATCAACTATCACTTTTTTAAAGATAAACGTGCTAATTTAACAACAGGTATTTTTTATACTGCCTACCGTTTAGATTATTTGTTTTATAGAAATGAATACCGTCCTGATGGTTCTTCATTTTTAGTCAAAGATTACATACCTGTTGATGATAAATACTGGGGGCTATCTGTCTCTTCTCAAATAAAATTATTTAATTTGGAAAAAAAGTTTATTCCATTTGTACAACCTCAAATTCTCTTCCATAGAGAAATGGTTGACTCTGATTTAACTTATGCAAATGGTTCTTCACCATCCCCTGATATGTACTTTATTTTAAACCTTACAGCTGGTGTTCAATATAATAAAAGAATCCAATTGAGTGCTTATTACGAATATGCATTAATGGATACTAAAACAGCATCTTTAGCAACACCTAATTATGCTTTTGGTGGTAAATTGAGTTATTTGTTTAATATCCGTTTTTCTAATAAAGAAAAATAAGTAGAACAAGAGTAAAAGAAATAGATTCTTCACTTCAATTTGTTATTTCGATAAATCGAATACAAATTATAGTTCTAAATAACTATACCTCATTAAAACTTCATGGTCATACCCACTAAGAAATTTACACCTGCTTGCGGATAGTAAAAATTCTCAGTAATCATATCTCCAGACTTATAACTATAGGTATATCCATTGCTACTGTATAATGTGTTAAAGATGTTGTTTACCAATAAATTAAACGTTATTTCTTTCATCTTTTTCGGGAAAATAGTGTAAGAAATTCGAGCATCAACAGTTTGATAAGCATCTAATTTACGTTTGCTATTAGCTGTATTATCTAAAAATTGTTCTCCTACATATTTTGTTTGTAACATTAAGTTTAAACTTTTTATAGGATTATATTCAATTGATGCTGCCCCAATCATACTTGGAGAAAAAGCAATGTCAGTATTTGAATAGGTATTTTCAATAATATCAAAGCCATTCGTATAATCGTAAATTACTTCTTTAAAAGATTCTATCTTATTTTGTGCATACGTAGCATTTAAATTAAATTTAACTTTTTTGCTAATTAAAAAGCTCGAAATAAATTCAAAACCTGCACGGTAACTTTTATCAACATTAGTTCTAACACTAGAACCTACATCGTTTAATTCTCCGGTTACAACCAATTGATTTTTATAATCCATGTAATAGAAATTACCCTGTAACATTACCTTTTGAGTAGTAAACTCTACCCCTCCTTCATAATCAAATAGGGTTTCATGTTTAGGTTGTTTATTAGCAGCGTTATCAATAAAATCATTTCTACTAGGTTCTTTATTTCCAACACTAAACGAAGCATAAGCTCTCACTTTTTTGTTTAACTGATGCGATACTCCTGCTTTAGGGTTAAAAAATAAATAGTTAGTATCAACTTTAATTTTACTTTGATTATTATCAATTCCATTAGCAGTATAATCAACAGTTCTAACTTGTAAATCTCCAAAAACTGTTGTTTTTTTCCCTATTAAATAATTAATTTTTAAGTAGCTATTAAAATCTTTTTTTAACCCTTTGTTATCATAATATTTATCGCCAAGGTTTGTTCCATTGGCATACTCTGCCCAAATAATTTCTCCAAAATGATCACCATCATAAATATTATAAGCCCCACCAAAAGTTATTTTTATTTTTTCTGATTGATAGTTAAGATTATAAGTTGTTCCATAAAAATCATTATCCAACCACCTTCTTCTTACAATATCAGATTTAGTAATGGTATCATTCCCAATAATTAAATCCGGTAACCCATATTTTTTATATTTATCTTTCTTCTTAAATTGCTCATAATAGCCTCTTCCGTAAGTATAATGGAAAGCTACTGTTAAGTTTAACTTACTATTAAACTGATGAGCAAAATGTAATTGATAATGATCTTGTTGATAGTTATCTGTTTCATTATCATATTCATAAAAATTATAGGTTCTTCCTGAATTTAATAAATTATAAGTCTGAGAAGAGTCCATTCCATTGTTTGAAGCGTGTTTTTTCATATCCTCTTCATTTCCTGTAATTCTGCTTTCAGGAGTTCCGTACCAACTTTGATATGTTTTTTCTTTACCTGAAAAAGTAATCGCTTTAACAGATGTTTTTTCACCATAATAAGCTCCCGATAAATAATAACTTTTCAAATCTGAATTAGCTCTGTCAATGTATCCATCTGTTTGAATGTTTGAAAGTCTTCCATCAAAAGCCCAATGTTTATTAATTAAACCTGTACCAAATTGAACGGTTTCTTTGTGTGTATTAAACGAACCATAAGAACCTGAAATTTCACCATAAGCTTTTTCCCTAAGTTCTGAAGTTTGCATATTAATACTTCCACCAAAGGCTCCTGCCCCGTTTGTTGAAGAACCAACACCACGTTGTATTTGGATGTTTTCTGTTGAAGAAGCAAAATCAGGCATATTTACCCAATAGACTCCTTGCGATTCTGGATCATTAAGCGGAATACCATTAATGGTTACATTAATTCGTGTAGCATCAGACCCTCTTAATCTAAAACCTGTATATCCTACTCCTGCTCCAGCATCACTAGTAGAAACAATTGATGGTGAATACTGCAACAAAATAGGAATATCTTGTCCTAAATTATTTTTTTCTAATTCTTGTTTTGTGATATTGGTGTGTGCAAATGGTGATTTCTCTTCTACTCTGGTACCCGATACAATTACTTCACCTAGGGTAGTATTCGATTTTACTAAACTAAAATTTAGTTCAACATTTTTGTTTTCTACATGGATGGATTGCTGTTGGGTTTCGTAACCAATAAAACTAACCTCTATGGTGTAATCTCCATTTTTAAGGTTATTGATTTGATACGCTCCATTGTTGTTGGAAAAAACACCTTTATAGGTATCTACAATTTTTATTGTACTTCCTACAACAGGTTCTGAAATACTGTCTTTTACTATTCCTGAAACGGAAAACTGAGCAAAACAGTTGATGCTCGATGCGATTGTTATCGCACAAATAATAATTTTTTTCATCTTAAATAAAATAAGACGAACGATGTGGGGTAGCACATTCGTTATGTTAATAATAAATTTAATTTTACCTACGCCAGCATTATCTGGATCAGGTTCTTTTCTTTAAACGTCTTTAAAGAAAATGGGTATAATCTCAGCCTGTAAAGTAAGGCACCCCATGAGATGGCTGCAAAAGTAGTAATTTATTTGATGTTACAAATAAAAAATACTATTTCTTTATAAAATCTTTATAATGCTTGTAACGTTCAAAAATTTGTTGAACATAATGGTAAGGCTCCGCTCCTCTAACATAACCATGTCTAACAAGTGGATCCGTATAATATTTTTTATGACTCAAATCTAATATCATTTGTTCTACATTATCATCCCAAATAAATTTATCCAACCCATTTTTTGTTGCTAATCGTTGTGCATCTAGCACGTGACCATGTCCACAATTGTATGAAGCCATAACAAATTTAATGCGCTGTGTATCATCAGAAATTGAATCAAACCTTTGCCATAATTGTTGCAGATATTTAGTTCCTCCTATTACACTTTGTGCTGGGTTACTTCTATCTTTAATTCCTAATTCTTTAGCTGTTGCCGGCATTACTTGCATTAAACCTCCTGCTCCTGCCCATGATTTTGCTCTTGGGTCAAATCTTGATTCTTGATAAATTAGAGAAGCCAATAAACGCCAATCCCAATCTAACATTTCTGCACGTTTTTTTATCAACTCATCATATTGGCTAATTGTATTAGTGTTTAAACTGTAAAAATCACTTTTAATTCGTTTTTTAAAATTCCTTTTGTTTTTAAAATACTTGTTGTAAATCACATAATAAGTAGTTTCTTTTTTAAAAGCTATCAACCACTCATTTAAAGCCTCTAATAATTTGGGAGAAGAATGACGTGTTGCCCATGCTGCATTTTGAGATAAACTAATTGGCACATCAATATCTAAAATGGGATAATTAGAAGATAACAAACGAGCAATATTATCATCAGCTATAGTATATTTTAATTTCCCTTCTGCTACCATACTAATAATTTCATCTGTTGGTATTTTACCATCTACGGTATCAATATAAATTACTCCCCCCATTTCTTCTTCCATGTTTTTTAAACGAGCATAGTATGCTGTTTTATAACGTACAGAAACAGTATCATCTATCAATTCAATAGCATCATGAATCAATGATTTTTCTATTTTACTCCAATTTAATTTTCGCCAATTATCCGGTTTTTTCTGCACCAAAACTTGATGCGTTTGATACACAAAACTTGAAAATGATATTTCTTTTTTTCGCTGATTAGTAACCGTTAATCCAAACGCCATCAAATCTACTTCACCTTCATTTAAATTTGTAATCAGATTATTAATATTGGTTTCTATTTTCATATTTAACTTAACCCCTAAATGTTCTGCAAAACGTTGTAATATTTCATATTCAAACCCCATTGTTTGCCCTTTGTACAAAAAGTAACTTGTAGCACTATACGTTGTAGAAACATTTAAAACACCTTCAGCTAAAACCTCATCTAAATCGTGGTTAACGATTTTCTTTTCTTTTATTTTTAATGTATTTCCATCACTTTTATCTGATTCTGAAGAACAAGAAAAAATTATACTGCAAAATATAATTAGGTAAAATAGATTATTTCTTTTCATAATAAGATGGAATATAAATTCTGAGTTAAAAATAAGTTTTATTTGTGTTAGATAAGCATAGTGAGTATTTTTGGCCTTTAATTACATTTTAAATAAACAATGAAAAACATTATAACAACACTATTCTTATTCAGTACTCTAATTTCTTTTTCTCAAACAGAAAACACAGATACTACAGCTACAGAGCTAACGAAAGAAGCTGATTATGTTGATCCAAAGAAACCCTCTAGAACACCTGAAGAGAAAAAAGATGCCATGCCTTTTATTAAAAAATTATATTTTGGAGGTACGTTTGGTGCTAGTTTTGGAAACTACACGACTATAACTGTAGCTCCAACAATTGGATATCGATTAAAACCAAGCTTACATACAGGTTTAAAATTTTATTATACTTACTCTAAACAACTTGTAACGATTAACAGAAAAGAAGAATCTTATACATACCATAGTTACGGAATAGGTACTTTTTTAAGATGGTTTCCTTTTAGAGATTTGTACTTACACGTTGCTCCAGAAATGATGAATTATCAGCAAAACACAATTCTTAATACTGGCGAAGTTATTGAAACGCATGAATGGGTTCCTTTTGTATGGGCAGGAGCTGGTTACCGCAAAATGTTAGGTAAAAATTCTTGGATGACCATGCATGTATTATTTGATTTAGTACAAGATAGTAATTCTCCTTATAGAAAATGGGAACCTAATTACAGTGTTGGAATTGGAACAAGCTTTTAAACAGCAACAACTAAACATAAAAAAAAGCACTAATCAATTAAGATTAGTGCTTTTTTATTTGCTTTAAATTGCCAAGTATTAATTATAATGTTAATGCCATCTTACTTGATAAGGGTATCTTTCATAGATAACATTATCTTCATTAATTGTATACCCATTCTCCGCATTTAGTTTAGCCTGATCAAATAAATCTGCTGCTTTATCAGGCTCATTAGTTCTAGCTAAACAAATAGCATAATAATACTGTACATCAGAAAATTCAGGATACTTTTTTAACGCCATTTCAAAAATATCTATAGCCTCATGATATTTTTTTTGTTCGTATTTCGAAACTCCATAGTAGAATAAATCTAAGTGATGCACCCAATCCAATCCTTTTTTTTCTTGTAGAGACTCAATATCTTCTTTAAAAATATTTTCTGCCATTTCAAACTCATTGAGTTGCAAATAACTTAACGCAATATAAAAATTGTAACTATGGTCCATTTCATAATTGTTCCCTTCACTTAGCTTACACTCCTTAAAATCAATTATTGCTTCCTTATATGTTTTAGCGAAAATACATTTTATAAAAGCTCTATAACTTTGGTACCTAGCCCTATTATATTTAACTGCTTTATCAATATATTCCATTCCAAGTTCATATTTACCTTGTTTAAATAATGGCATTGCTTTTTGTTGCCATAAATATGCAATAGTTGAATCTTCCGCCAAGCCTTTATCTATCGCTTCCTCTCTTTCTCTTGAATAGAGAGAGTGTTTTAAAGCTATATTCTTGAAATATTTTTCAATAATTTGTTCTTGAGATTCTTTTTTGCTTATTGTTTCTTGATTTTGACTTATACAAGAAAAAGAAAGGAACAAATTGAAAGTAATTATAAATAGAGGTTTTAACATAATAAATTGTGTTATTGTTTTCGTTGTAATTATACTATAAATCTTAACTAATTTCTTCGACACCTATTTATTTAACTATTATTTAACTTCTTTTAGAAATAAAAAAAGCCCCGCAATTGCGGGGCTTTTAGTTTTATTATTATTTATTCTTTAGCAGCACTTCAATAAGCTAAGTCTACCAAAGAAAGACGATTACAAATCAAATTTAATACCTTGAGCTAATGGTAACTCATCAGAATAGTTAACTGTATTTGTTTGTCTTCTCATGTATACTTTCCAAGCATCAGATCCAGACTCACGTCCTCCACCTGTTTCTTTTTCACCACCAAAAGCACCACCTATCTCAGCACCAGAAGTTCCGATGTTTACGTTAGCAATACCACAATCAGAACCAGCATAAGATAAAAACTTCTCAGCTTCTTTCAATTCATTTGTCATAATTGCAGAAGATAAACCTTGAACAACTCCGTTTTGGATGTCGATAGCATTTTCTACTTCTCCAGAATATTTAATTAAATATAAAATTGGAGCAAAAGTTTCATCTTGTACAATTTCATAACTGTTTTCTGCTTCAATAATTGCTGGTTTAACGTAACATCCGCTTTCGAAACCTTCACCTTCTAAAACTCCACCTTCTACTAAAACGTTTCCGCCTTCAGCTTTTGCTTTTTCGATAGCAGCTAAATACATATCTACTGCAGCTTTATCAATTAATGGACCAACATGGTTGTGCTCATCTAATGGGTTTCCGATAACAATTTGTCCGTAAGCACCAACAATTGCATCTCTTACTTTATTGTAAACAGATTCGTGAATAATTAATCTTCTTGTAGAAGTACATCTTTGTCCGGCAGTACCAACAGCACCAAAAACAGCACCAGGAACAACTACTTTTAAATCAGCAGTTGGAGTAATAATAATTGCATTGTTTCCTCCTAATTCTAATAAAGATTTACCAAAACGTTCAGCAACTGTAACTCCAACAATTCTTCCCATTCTGGTAGAACCTGTTGCAGATATTAATGGAACTCTTTTATCTGTAGTCATCATTTCACCTACTTTGTAGTCTCCATTAATGATACAAGAAATTCCTTCTGGTAAATTGTTTTCTTTTAAAATTTCAGCAATAATGTTTTGACAAGCTACTGAACATAAAGGAGCTTTTTCTGAAGCTTTCCAAACACATACATCACCACAAATCCAAGCTAAAGCAGTATTCCAAGCCCAAACAGCAACAGGAAAATTAAATGCAGAAATAATTCCTACAACACCAATAGAGTGCCATTGTTCTCTCATTACGTGACCAGGTCTTTCTGATGGAATTGTTTGTCCATTAAGCTGACGAGATAAACCAACAGCAAAATCACAAATATCAATCATTTCCTGAACCTCTCCGTATCCTTCTTGTAAAGATTTACCCATTTCAAAAGAAACTAACTTTCCTAATGGTTCTTTTAATTCTCTTAATTTGTTTCCAAACTGACGAACAATTTCTCCTCTTTGTGGAGCAGGCATATTTCTAAATTCTAAATAAGCTGAAGTAGCAGAATCCATTACTTTAGCATAATCTGCTTCAGTAGTAGTTGTTACTTTACCTATTAAAGAACCATCTGTTGGCGAGTAAGAAGAAATAGTTTCTCCATTACCAAAGTTGTTAGAACCTGTTGATGTTCCGTCATTAATTTCTTTTAATCCTAGCGCTTTTAACGCTTCTTGCATTCCGTATTTGTCTGCAGTTAAAGTTTCAGCCATTGTTAAATATTTTTAGTTTCAGTTAAATTCGGTTACAAATTTACGCAATAAAAAGATACTGTTGTTTAGAAATTTAAGCTGTAATTTTGTTGTATGAACAAAATCACAAACAGAGTTGAGAACAGTAGTTTAATACAAGTAAACTTAGATGAATATTACCCAGCAGGAGAACGTATTCTTTTTGATTTAAAAAATTGTTTGAAAGATGAATTGGCTTTAATTGAAAAAGATTTTAGAGCTTTTGTAGTTCAAAATGATTGGACACTTTACAAAGATAAATATGTAGGAATTATTTGTTCTGCAGATGCTATTGTTCCTTTATGGGCATTTATGCTTATTGCTTCTAAAATTGAACCTTATGCTAAAAAGGTAGTAATGGGAGATAAAACAGAAATAGAAAAAGCTATCTATAAAGATATTATTGACAACCTAGATTTTACTCAATTTAATGATGCTACTATAATTGTTAAAGGTTGTGGCAAATACCCTATACCAGAATCAGTTTTTGTAGATTTTACAATTAAACTACAAGGTCACGCAAAAAGCATTATGTTTGGTGAGGCTTGCTCAGCTGTACCTTTATTTAAGAGGAAAAAGTAGAGATTCTTTAAGATGAGACGCTTACTTCTTTCCCACGAAGGTGGGAATCTAGTCGCAGAATAGTTCTCTTTTATAACTTAAGTTGAACGTCAGCATTCACTCCGCTACTTTTGGAAGATGTAATTAGGAGAATAAGAGTTTCTATATTAGTTCTCGATACATTTTTTTATCAAAAAACACTCGAACTGACATTTTAAAAATCTCTTAACTCTTTAAAATAGCTTTAGCATAAACCTCCCAACTTAAATTAGGCTTAAATTTTTCTACATTTTGAGGGTCGATAGGGTTGTCTAAAAAACGGAGCATAGTATTTGCCATTTCTTCAACAGTATTCTCTTTTACCATATAACCATTTTGTCCATCAATAATGGTTTCTGGAAAATGCCCAACATTAGTAGTTAAAATTGGCAAATTAAAGTTATAACTCAACGATTCAATTCCCGAAGGAGTAGCAGTTTCATAAAATAAAACCCCCGCATTAGCCACTTGAAAATATTTGTTTACATCTTCATTAGGAATGTATTCGCTAATTACCATTGTTTTATCTTTTAAGTTTAATTCATCAATTAAAGTTAAAGGATTATAGTTTTTCTCATCGTCTGATGAGTTCAATAATATTTTTTTGGCTAACGAAAAAGTTACTTTTTTTACTTTGGTAATAAAATTACCAGCATCCAAGGTATTCCAAAATAATTCACCACAAATTAAAAAAGAAACATCATTTCGTTGTTTCGCAACAATATTAAAAGCTGCAATAGCATTATGTAAACCTTTGTATTTTCTGATAAATCCAAAATATAAAAAGACATTCTCTTTTAAACCATGCTCTTTTTTATATTTTTCGATATCCAAATTAGGATCTGGTTGATACAAATCATAGATAGGATGAAAGAGTTTAACAACAGGCGTTTCTCCTTTTTTAGTAATGTCTCTTTCTCCCGATTTTGTTAAATCAAATTTACGTTTAGGAAAAATTTCTTTTAACTCTTCAAAAGTTTTTAATGCATGAACAATGTAAGTGTCAGCATTTTTAATTCCATAAATGGTTAGTTTTTTATCAATGGCACTTTGCTCTTTTTGAATCACAAAATGTAAATCAATAATCACTTCGCACTTAGAAATTTTCTTTAACCGTTTTACAATTTTTGCTATTGGTAAACCTTGTATAGCAATAGACCATTGTATAATAACCTTATCAGGATTTAGCGTTTCGATATAATCGGCAGTAGCACCCCAAGAAAAAGGATTATTGTAATCCGTAATATATTTACAAGAGATATCTGTTCCTTCTAAAAAATCAAGCGTACTTACTTTATCTTTAAACTCACGAGGTACAATACTGGGATACTGTTGTGCCCAAGAAACAATATGCACATCAACATTATCAAGCTTAGCAAATGTTTTCGCTAAAGAAGTATTGTAGTTAGACATTCCTCCTTTATATGCTGGACCAGCTCCAAAGCACACAACGGTTTGTTTTTTATCAGTCATTTCCTAGTTCTTTTGCTGCAACAGCATCGTAAACTCTTTTTAAACCTTCTTCCAATGAAATTTTTGGTTCCCAGCCTAAATTCTCTTTTACATAATCAATACTACAATATCTAGAGAAAACGCCTACTGGCTTATCCAATAAACATTTAATTTCAGTATCGTAATCAGCAATTTTTAAGAATACGCCAATAATATCTTTAAAGGTGGTTAGTTTACCCATTCCGATATTTATTGCTGTACCATCAGATATTTTATCCATTGCTAAAAGTGTGCAATCTAATACATCATCAATGTGCACAAAATCTCGTCCTTGTAAACCTGTTCCCCAAACTTCAAAAGGTGTTTCTTTTAAAACCGCTCTTCTAGCAATGGCAGGTATTGGGTAAGAGTAATCTTGGTCTTCTCCGTAACCTGAAAATGGACGGATACAAGTTATTTTAACACCATAATGCTCTGCTGCAATTTTGGCTAAAAATTCTCCTGTTAATTTTGTCCAACCGTAAGTCATATCTGGCTCACCCATATTGGCAAAATCAATATCCGACTCACTTAGTTGAATAGCTCCGCCTTCTGTTTGCTTGCTTACCGGATAAGCTGCACTTGAACTTGGGTATAAAACTCTTTCTGGTTTATGTCTTGTAATCCAATAGAAAAACTCTGCATCAATAGATAAATCTAACGCTACTTTCATAGGGTCGCCATCAATCATTGCGCGTCCACCAACTATGGCAGCAAAATGAAATACATCAGCGAAATCAACAATATCAAGATCAAACTCTTCAGTAAGCCAATTTTTGTTAGCACTTAAACCTCTTAAAACATTTACAAAATCATCTTTGATAAATAATAAACGTTCATCATCACCATAAATTTTAAGGTTTTTTGTTTCCCTTTTTAAAGGAACATCCAACCAGTTTTCAGGATCTGTACCAACAGAAAGGTTATCAATAAATAAAATTCTATCAGATGTAGTTGAATAAAGTCGTTTAACCATGTTTCTTCCAACAAAGCCACAACCTCCAGATATAAGATGATTTTTCATTTCTATTTTTATTGTTTTAGTGCAGCCAAATTACACAATTGTTTGTGATTTTTTTTAAGAAATAAGCCAATATTTAAAGGAAGAAAAAAGAAAAGATTTATTGCTCTAAAGCAAAATCTATGTAGGAATAGAGGTCTTTTAGATGATGGTTATTTAAAATTGCACCTCGCTGTTTTCCTAAGCGCACAATTACAAGGTCTTTTTCTGGAATAGAAATAATATACTGTCCGTTAATTCCTCTAGCATAATAAATATCCATATCCTTATAATAGGTTAGCCAGATTTCATACCCATAAAAATCTACGGGTTTATTATCTACTGTTTTTAAATAATAAGCTGAAGTTGTTGCTGCAGTCATAAAATCAGTACTAATAATACTTTGATCATTCCACATTCCATTATCCTTAACGAGTTTTCCTATACGTGCAAAATCTCGTGCATTAGAATAGAAGCAGCAGTACGATTTTTCTCTTCCGTTTTTATGATCTAAACTCCATAAAGCTTCATTTTTGGCTCCTATTGGTTGCCATATTTTCCTACTCATATAATCAGAAAGTGACATTCCGGTTACCTCTTCTAGAATAAAAGAAAGAATAATGGTGTTCCCTCCTAAATATTTCCACGTTTCTCCTGGAGTTTCTGTAACGGTATAATTTTCATTTAATTTTTTTATATCTGAACCATAATAAGCTTTTGCCATGTGTCCAAATGGGCTTTTATAACTTTCATCAAAATCTATACCCGAGCTCATCGTTAATAAATGTTTGATAGTTAATTCTGGGTTATCTTTATACTGTGGAAGATATTTCGATACAGGATCATCTACACTTTCTATTAACCCTTCATCAATTGCAGCTCCTATTAAAAGTGCAGTAAACGTTTTAGCAACAGAAAATGAATTTGTTAAGGAGTTTTCATTGAATTCATCCCAATACTCTTCATAACAAATAGAATCATTTTTGATTACTAACAAAGCAACCGGATCGTACTTTATAATTTTTGTTAAAAGAGAGTCGTTTTTTGTCTTGTTATAATTTTCACTAATTAACCAAGGTTGGTAATCTCCAGTTTCAATAGTTCTATTTTCAAACAACTTATGCTCATCAATTGATGGGGCTGTTTTACCAAGAAGGTAAGTTGATGCAACGGCTTTAAAAAGATGTTGGTTACCAGAAACAAAAATGATTACCGACAAAAAAGCTAAAGTAGCTATTGTGTAAGTAATTATTTTTATTGTTTTTTTCATATAAATTCAGCCTCGAAAAGAGCAGAAAAATGTTTTTTTAACTTTTCTTTCACCTCGTTTACGTCAATTTCTCGATTAAGTTCTTTTTGAAGCGAAGTAACTTGTTTATCGCTTATTCCACAAGGAACGATATTGTTAAAATAATCTAAATCAGCATTTACATTAAAAGCAAAACCGTGCATAGTTACCCATCTGCTACAGCGAACTCCCATTGCGCATATTTTACGTGCTTTAAGTGGATTATCAGCATCTAACCAAACACCTGTAAAACCATCAGACCTACCTGCTTCAATACCGTATTCGGCAAGGGTAAGAATAATCATTTCTTCTAAAAAACGTAAGTATCTATGTATATCGGTAAAGAAAAAATCTAAATCTAAAATAGGGTAACCCACAATTTGCCCTGGTCCGTGATAGGTAATATCTCCACCTCTATTAATTTTATAATAGGTTGCCCCTTTTTGTTTTAATAAACTTTCGGAAAGTAGTAAATGACTTTCATCGCCACTTTTACCTAAAGTATAAACATGAGGATGCTCGCAAAATAATAAATGACTTTTAGTAGGTGTTACAGTTTTGTCTGCTCTACGGTTTTCAATCTTAGCATCAACATTTGCCTTAAATAATTCTTCTTGATAATCCCAAGCTTCTTTGTAATCAATTAAGCCTAAATCTTGAAAGTGAACTTTTTGCATCTATTTTAGTTTTCGTCATTGCGAGGAACGAAGCAATGACGTCCGTTTTAAAGGTTTGCCAATTGATTTTTTAAGTTGGTAATTACATCAACCTCAGTAATATCAATTCCTTTTTTCTCTCCCAACAAATAAGAAACCCAATCTCCTAAATGGATTAAATATAAGGCTTTTTCTAAACGAGAATTTCCTTTAGAATAAACTTCTATAATGGTAGAAGTATATTGTTCAAAAACAGTTTTATTTACTTCCATTCTTTTTTGAGTTCGGAAATAATCATCTTCATTTCTAAAAATGATCACCGCTAAATCTTCATTTTTTGTTGTCCAACCTACCAATTCATTATGGTTCATTTCAGGTATAACATGATGCCAACATAACATTTTTGCATTCTCGTTAACTTGTTGTCTAAAACGTACCGCAACACCTTCATAATTGGCGTCAGCATAAATTACAGGTATCTTATTAAATAATTTTTCTGTGATAGCTGAAGCCTCTTTAATGATGTTTTCTTCAGCTGTATTTATGGTAGTAATTGCATTTTGCAACTGTGCTTTGTAATCATTAGTGAGTAATCCATAATTTTTTAAAAGAAAAAACAATGGAGGAAAAGACAACCCAAAAGCAGATCTTGGAGGATGCCCTCCAGGAATTACAATGTGGTTATATTTTTTTGCTTTAGCTATTTCTTCTATTTTACCCCCAGAAGTAATGCATGCTATTTCAGCATTTTTAGCTTCAGCATGGGTAAGCATTTCTATAGTCTCTTCGGTATTTCCAGAATAAGAACAACAAATAACTAATGTATTTTCATTTACAAAAGCGGGTATCTTATAATCTTTATTAATCGTTACCGGAACTTGAATATCATCGGCTATAACTTGTGCAACAACTGTACCTCCAATACCCGAACCACCTAAACCACAAATTAAAACATTGTTAATGTTATTTGGTGCAGCCTTTAAATTAGCCCCATCACTAATTCTTATCGAATTTGCAATGTGTTTGGTAAAATCTTCAATTAATCCTTTCATGTATTCTTATTTTGGAAAAGTAAAAGTAAGAATTTTGATGAGATTATTTATAAAGAAATATAGTAATCCTTTCATCTCATTTCTATGGTTCTATCCCCTTTTTTCGGTTATATTTGTACCGTGAAAAAAAACAGTGTAAAAATATTAGTTATTCGGTTTAGTTCTATTGGAGATGTGGTGTTAACTACACCTATAATAAGATGTTTAAAAGAACAACTTGAAGGAGATGTAGAAATTCATTATTTAATTAAAGAACAGTACCAAAGTATTGTAAAAAATAATCCGAATGTTTTTAAAGTTCACACCATACAAAAAAGTACCAACGAAATTGTTGATACACTTAAAAAAGAACAGTTTGATTATGTGGTAGATCTCCACAAAAACTTACGATCAAAACGAGTAGTAAAAAACTTAAAAGCACTCTCTTTCAGTTTTGACAAAGTCAACTTTCAAAAATTTTTATTGACTACTTTTAAAATTAATAAATTACCTAAAATCCATATTGTTGATCGCTATTTTGGAGCAGTAAAAGCTTTAGGAATTAAAAACGACAATAAAGGATTGGATTATTTCATACCTTCTAATGATGATGTTAGTATGAATACTTTACCTACTTCTCATCAAAAAAAATATATTGCTTTTGCTATTGGCGCTCAACATTTTACCAAACGATTACCTACTCATAAAATAATTTCTATTTGTAAAAAAATCAATCAACCCATTATTTTATTAGGAGGGAAAGAAGATGAAATAACTGCTACTGAAATCAAAAAAGAAGTAGGAGAATTGGTTTTTAATGCTTGTGGGAAATACAATTTAAATCAATCGGCATCATTAGTAAAACAAGCCAACACATTAATTACACATGATACTGGTTTGATGCACATTGCAGCAGCTTTAAACGTTCAAACTATATCGGTTTGGGGAAACACTGTTCCTGATTTTGGAATGTACCCTTATTTCCCGAATCAACCCGAAAAGTTTACGATTGTAGAAAATAAAAATATCAATTGCCGGCCATGCTCTAAAATAGGTTATGATAAATGTCCTAAAAAACATTTTAAATGCATGGAAGATATTGATGAGGAAACAATTGTTAAAAGCTTGAAGATATAGAATGGCGTGATTCCGAATTTATTTTGGAATCTTTTTATCAGCAGACCCTGAAATAAATTCAGGGTGACGTCTTTTCAAAACCATTTTAATTAGTTTAAAAAAGGTAAATATGATAACGTTAAAAAAAATTACACCTGCAGATTTTGATACTTTTAAATCGTGGATAACGAATAAAGAAGAGCTTTTTCAGTTTGCTGGTCCAGTTTTTACTTACCCGATTACTAACCAACAATTAGAAAACTACCTTCAGCTAAAAGATATTAAACCTTTTAAAATTATACTTAACGCAAGCAATAAAACCATTGGGCATTGTGAATTTAATTTTAAGTACAAGGTTCCTCGCTTATCCAGGATTTTGGTAGGAGATAAAAAGATGAGAGGAAAAGGTTTGGGTTTACATATTGTAAATAAAATGGTAGAAATATTATTTGAAGATCCAACAATTACTAAAGTAGATTTAAATGTTTTTGATTGGAATAAAGCGGCCATAAAATGTTACCAAAATGCAGGGTTTCAAATTAACACCATTGACACCGATGATTTAAAAGTTGGCAATGAAGTCTGGAAACGATTGAATATGGTGTTGGAGAGAAAGTGATTATTGTTGTATACAATGATTTACGCATAAGACAGAAGCGAGAGCCATCCATATTTATCTCGTTCATAAGTCTATATTTAATGTTCCATTATTAAAAAATATTCAACCTAAAACTCAGCCCTACAATTACAAATAGCACTGAAATAGTAGTTACAGCAATAATATGTCCTGCGAATATGGTGAGATTATTTCCTTTTTCGAGATTCGGAATTAACCGAAATTTGGCATTTAATGCAAAGCCAAAAGTAGAAAAAAGTAAAATTAGCTTTATGCCTATGTGAGTTGAAATATGGTCGGAAAATGAAAACCATTTTGTTACATCTGGCAAATAATTATATGCTAAAAACAAACCTGTTACAATTTGGATGAGTAAAGCAGGCATCCCCACCTTTTCGTAACCCATTTCAAAATCGAGTAATTTATTTATATCTTTTGTTTTTAATACCTTAGGTAAAACGGTTGTCGCCAAAACAAGATGCCCCCCTGTCCAAATAGTGGCTGCTAAAACGTGTAAAACTATTGCTAATGTTATCATAATTTATAATTCTTGAAATTCAAAAGTTGGTGTTCCTTTGTTGCCAAAATTATCATAAAAATCAATAAAATGAAGTTTATAATATTTTCCTTCAGTACTTTTTATAATGTAATTTTGGTTTGTAAAAACGGTAAACTGACCAGTTCCAAAATCATAGAATTTCCAATCGTAACCTATTGTATTAATGTTTGAGGAAAAAGAATAACTCCCTACATCGTTTAAGGTCATTGCAACAAAATCTTTATCAAACACTTGAGCAACTTCTACTTTGTTTCTATTTGTAATGCAGCCAGTTACTAAATATGGTAAAGCAGGGTTTTCATCATAAAAAATATTGATGTATTGCGTAAAAACAATATCCCAATCTTCTTTTGGTGGTTGAATAGAAACAATACTACCATTTCCATTTAATGATAGAAAAGCGAAATTGTAAATCTCATCTTTTGCTACTTGATAAGTTACATCGTTTGTTCCATCTAAATTGGCAAATCGAACTGAATAATCTGTAGAATTTACAGATTGAAAAATAATTTTTTTAAATCCTAAATGTGTTCCCAATTCATTAAAACCTCTATCAATAATATATACATTTTGTGTTCCTGTCCAATCTTTAATTGCTGTACTATCTAAATGGCCCGATGCTTCATCCCAAGTAAAATCTAAGCCAATAGTATCAGTAATTGCAGTAAAGTTAGCTTGTAAAGTATTAGCCGAAAACATTGCTTTAGCAGTATTTAAGATAATATGAAAACCTGAAGGCGTTGTTTCAAAACCTAAATCCCAATCGGTTTTTAGATTTTTCTTCACCATAGTATTGGTTTCTAAATCAAAAAATAATTGAAAACGATAGTCTGATTCCATAGAGATACTGTTTGTAATGACATCTCCGGCATCGTGTTTAGGCACGGGAAGTTCTTCTTTTTCACAAGAGCAGGTACAACCTGCAATGAGTAAAATTAACACACCCTTAATCCATCTTTTTAGAGGTGAACTATTTTTTCTTCTCATAATTAATTTTAAAAGTAATTTTTAAAAAGTAAGTTCTGCCCATTGCTACAGGAGAGCTGCCTCCACTTCCACTATGAGCAGAACCCTGCGAAACAGAGTTTACATTTTTAACATCAAATAAATTCTTGCTTCCTAAAGTTAGCTGTAAACGATTTTTCCAAAACCTTTTGCCAACAGATAAATCTGCGGTATGGTAAGATTCGATATAGGTTTGTGTTATTTCATCGCTAGCATTAATTCCAAAACCGGGTAATTGACCAGTAAATTTGTAGAAAAAAGCAATGAATAGTTGTTGTTTTGGAAATTCGTAATTAATGCTACTTTTTATTTCTGGCGTATAACTGAACTCATCTATATTATTAGTTTCTGATAAATAATTATACCTTCCAATGTAGCTTCCTCCTACGCCAAATTTAAAATGATTGTAAGAAATAGTACTATTTAGCTGTATTCCGTGTGTTTCATAATCACCAATATTAACATAAGTATATGTTGCACCTGTACCTTGAGCTAGGGTAATTAGATTTTCTATTTTATTGTAAAACGAACTCGCATCTAATTTTAAAATGTAATTCTTTAGAACTTTGGTATAATTAGCTGATAGGTTAAAATTATTAGATTGTTCGGCTTTTAATGTTGTATTACCAACAATATTATGGTTAATATCTACAAAATCGAAATACAGTTCTTTTAAGGATGGTGCTCTAAACCCTCTTGCGTATGAAGCCCTAATGTTAAACTTTTTTACTGTTTGTTTAATATTAATAGATGGCGTTAATGGAGCTTGATAATTGGTGTTGTAAGCATATCTTAATCCAGGTCTAATGGTGGTGTTTTCAAATGGCTTATACTCAATACTGGCATATCCTGCATAATCTCCCATTGTTTGTATTTTACTTTCTATCCTTTCGCCAAAAGCTTCTTCCATATTAAAATCAATACCCAATTCGTAATTTACTTTTACACTGTCTTTAGATGAAGAAAAACTACTTCTAATTATCCATTGGTTAAATTTAGTGGTGTCTTGGTCTCCTGAATTTTCGGTTTGCAACTCTTCTAAAGTTGTTAAATCTTTAAAAAAAGTGTTTTTAATTCGTTTATAATCGTTGTAAGTAACTGTGCTTTTAACGTTGTAATATTTCCCTAGTTTTTTATTAAAAAAAAGTGCATTATCAATTCTTGTGGTGTAATAATAATCATCAAAAGCAGTTTCGGAATAAGGTGCTCTAGGCAACCCTCTATTAGTAATTTTTTCATCAAAATAGCCTAAGGTATATTTAATACTTCCTCCTTTTAATTGGTAATGATAGTTTACCTTTCCGAAAAACTGTTCTTTTGGTTTCCAACTTTTATAACGGGTACTGTCTGCTATTCTTTGTTTTTCTCCAAAAACAGCATCACCATCTACCCAACCATCAAAATAATTTCTTCCTCCAGAAAAAGAAAGCGAATGTTTTTTAACTGATGTAGAAACAGTTGCATCTAAATTGTATTGACCTATGTTCTCATTGTATGAATTAACGGTTAAGTTTAATTGTTCCTTTTTGTTTGTTTTGGTAATGAGATTAATTACTCCTGCCAAGGCATTTGTTCCATAATTAACAGACATTGGTCCTTCAATAATTTCTATTCGTTCAATATCGTTCAGGTTAATCTGACTAATATCTACACTTCCATTTAAACGCCCCACAACAGGTACTCCATCAATTAAAATTTTCACATTCTCTCCACTCATCCCTTGCATGCTCATCCCCGATCCCAAAACATTATCTTGCGAAACTCTAATATTCATTTCATTGCTTAATACATCTTTTAATGTAACAGCAGCCATTTTTTCTATCTTTTTTTTATCAATAATGGTTATTTTTTGCACTGCTTTTTCTGGACTATTTTGAGCGTACTGCCCTGTTATTACAAAAGAATTTAAAGTAATAATATCTTCCTGCAAAACAACGCTGAGGGTAGTGTTTGGAGTAATTTTTATTGTCTTTTTAAGAAATCCTAAAAATGAAACTTCTAAGGTTAACGAATCTTTATTCTTAAAATTAATTGTTGCTTTTCCATCTATATCCGATAAAATATATTGCTGTGTTTCTTTAATTAGAATATGAGCATTAGGTATTGATAGTTTATCTTTATCTGATATTTTAAGGGTAGCCTTTTGTGCAAACCCAGCTATAGAAAAGAGTAAAAAAACAAGACCTATAATAACGCTATTTTTCATTAAGACCTGTTGTTAAATGATTAACTGATAGCATAATGTTAGAGAAATTTAATAATTCTATCGTATCTTGTAATTCTTGATAAGAAAAACCTAAAATCAGCCCATTTAAATTCGTTTGAATAATATATTTTCTAATAGGATCTTTGTCATTCTTTTCTGTAGAAAAATAAGCTCTTATTTCGTTAAAAAATAAATCAAACTCAGCGTATTCGTCTGCTGTAAAGGTTCGTATCATATTCCCTAAACAGAGCTGTAGCTGATTACAACAGTTGCATTTTGCAATGTATCCAAAATCATTTTTATGTAAAACTTTCATTGTTGTTTGATGGGTCATGGCTTTAGTTTTGAGTAGATTTAATAAAGTTTTCAAAGGCATATTCTATTTCTTTTACCTTTTTTACCAAAACATTATCTTCTATCCAAGCATGAGTTTTTATTTCGTTATCTAGTTGACAAATCTGCTTAATTAGAATATTAAAAATAGAATGGTTTTTTAATTGTTTTTGTTTACTTAACAAAAAGATAATTTCGGTTAAATAACACTCCTTATTTTCATGGCTATTAGCAAAATCTGCAATAGAGTATTCACTAAGATGTATTAATACAACCGCCTCTATCGAGCTACCTATACTTGCGTGATAAAGTGTATCAGCATAAGGAAATACTGTTTTTTCTTCTAATTGAATGTGCTCCATAAAATCAATTTGAAATTTTATAAATAAATTAAATATCGTTTTCAGGTCATTGTTCTCGTCATAATATTTAGTTAACAGTAAAAAATTTTGTTCAATTTGCGGAATCGATTGATTGAGAAATCTTTTGTGAGATGTTTTTAAAAAATCAACTAGAATTTTAACAGAATAGGCATCAAAACTAACTGTGTTTAATTCTTTAACCTCTGCAATTGTTTTAATTAAGTTTTTGTGAAAAAGGACATTATTGTTCATCTTGTTTTTTTGTTTCGTTTATAATTAACTAAATCTGATAATCCATCTAATAATGAACCTGTCGGGCAAAGTAATCTGCACCAAATCATTGGGTAAATCATGGTAAGTAAAACTGTAATTACAGCTACAACAAACCAGACACTCAGTACACTTAATCCAAATAAATCAGGGAATAATTCAAAATTGCTCCAATTTCTTAACCCTAAAAGAACACCTGTAAGTAATACAATAGCAATGGCTGCTCTAATTCGTTTAATCCATTTGCTAGAGATAAAGAATTTCTGATTTGTTTTTAATGGATTCGTTTTCATTATTAGCCGTTGAATATTACCAAACGGACAAACATATTTGCAGTAAGTATTTTTACCCCAAATTGCTCCGAGCAATACAAATAAAGAGTACAAACCAACTAATGAAGAAACTGATGTACCAACAAAAGGATGAATAAATGAAATGTAAGTGAATGAATTATTGAGAAAAAAACCAAGATAAACAACCGACAACCCGCTTAAAATAAGGATGGTTTTTTTCGATTTTTTAATCCAATGTTGCATCGCAAAAGCAAACATTAAAAAGATAACAAGGATGTGAATAATCCAAGTATTATTTAAAATTGCTTCTAAACTAAAAAAGTTAACTTCATCAATTTCTGAATAATTAGAAATAGGATAAGGCGTTCCTTCAGTAATTAATTGAGCAACTGTTTTGGCAATGGCTTCAGAAGTTAATGTTGCTCCCGAAACGGCATCAATTTGTTGTTCTCCTTTAGTAATGGATACTTTTTTAAATTGGTCGTAAAATCCTGCATTTTTAATATCCGACAAATAGCTTTGAGTTTCTTTAGATCCAATGTGTTCTACTCTTTTAATATAACCATCTTCATCTATAAATATTCCTACATTAATTTCTCCAGCATAACCTCTAATATTTTTAATAATATCGGTACTTTCTAAATAAACAGTGTTTTCTTTTCCCTCAATAGTAGCATAATACATTTCCATTGACGGGCGAACTTTCACATCAGCCTCTTTATCAGAAAATTGTATTGCGTGTTCTAAAATTTTACTTTCCAACTCTTTTGATAGTGCAGGGTTATTTTTAGCATCAGCAATAAAACCCCAATTATTATTAGGTGTTTTCTTTACCAGTAATAATCCATGACCAAAAGATTCCTCTTCTTTAAAATGAAGCGTATTAAATGAAGTGGTATTACTTTTAGTATCAACCCCATCTTCCCCTACCAAAATAGGAATAGAATATTTTGTTTCAATGGTTTCTAAATTAATAACCTCTGCAATTTGAAGTAAAGGCCCATTAACCCAGAAATAGAGGAAAACTATCGCAACTAATGAGGTTGCAATAATTTTCCTTATTTCCTTCATGAAAAAAAAACTTAATGTCTTCATTTTATAATCCTTCAGAAGTTTTGTTAGCAATATCAATTACCCATTTATTAAGGTTAGCGTCAGGCAAAATAGCATCTTGCTTGTATAAAATATTTCCTTTAACCATATCAACCGCTTTTTGAATAATATCTTTTTGAAAATATGGATCGTTACCTACTAAAATTGGTACAACTATTACATTATCTTCTAACTCTAACAACTGTTCAATTCCTTTTACTGTTGGCTCTGAAGAGTAACCAACTAAATGACCACACCAAGCATAAGCAATGCTTTCATGTCCACTTTTAATTTTTAAGTATTTTCCAATTTCATCCACCATTTCTTCCCATTGTTGGTTGTAATCGGCATCTCCATAAGCAACCAATAAAACACCTTCATTTTGGGCATCTTTACTTAGTGCTTTCACTCTACGTTCTACATTCTTTTTTAAGATGGTAGAATAATCTAAAGGAGGGGTAATAGTTACTCTAGCTTTGGCTTTATAAATCTCAACATTTTCTTTTCCAATCATATAATCTTTCGATTTAGGATCAGAACTTACTCCTAATATTACTGGTATATCATGACTATAATGAGAACTTACAGTTAAGAATATTGGAACTACAATAACTTCATCAAAACCTTCTTCATCAAATTCTTTCATCCGAGTAGCGATTGATGGCTCTGTGTACTCCATAAACGCTGTAGTTACCTTACTAATTTTTGGGTTGGATAAGATTTCTTCTTTTACTTGCGTTTCTACATCTAACAACATTTTTCTCCACGATTTGGCTACCGAACCGTGATTAACTAGTAAAACACCTATTTTCTTTTCTGGTATTGTATTACTTTCTTCTTTTTTTGCAGTTTCTCCACCACAAGAAAACAGCACAAATGCTGTTAATACTATTCCTGTTTTAATTAATCTTTTCATTTTTCCCTGTTTATAATTTATAGTTAAGATGTTTTATTTTTATCTATTCATTCCTGATATTAACCCCGTGAAATAAGGAATTAACCATATTAACCACACCAATAAGCTAAATTTGTGAAAGCTAGAAAGTTGTTTCGGATTGTTTACAATTATAATGTAAGTAGCCCAAACAGTATGGATAAACATTAGTAATAAACCCAATATTCCTGTAATGGTATGGAAGTTATAAATAACCGTTCCTACTTGCTCTTTTACATAAGCTGTTCCTAAAGTATCTGTAATTAATCCCATCCAAAAGAAAATGAGATGCCAAGGTTTTAACATCTTTTTTATTCGCTCAGCCCAAACTCCAACACTATAAAATACAAGTGCTAACGTAAAATAGATTAAAGCATATAAAACGATTGTTGGCATATTTTCTTTTATTTAAAATTCCCGTCCCCCGAAGGGGTACAGGGAATCTTGAGTTTGAAATGATTTTTATTGAATAATTACTTTTTGTGTTGATTTATTATTTTCAGATGTAAGTGTTAAAAAATACATTCCTTTTGGGAAATTACTTACGTCAATAGTTTCTTGATTTAAACCTAGGTTAGAGTTGCTTTTAGCAAAAACTTGTTTTCCTGTAACATCAAATAAAGCAATTTGGGTATTCTCACTTCCTTCAAAAGTTAAATTAACAGTTGTTGATGTGGGGTTTGGATAAATACTTAAAATCTGATTTGTGATCGTATTGTCTTCGATACCAACAGTATTGCCTACTAATTCTTTTGTGAAAATGAAATTTCCATTAGAACTTCCTCCAAAACCTGTGAAGATAATTCTATACACATCTTGATTTCGGACTTCTACAAAATAGACCAAGCTGTCTTCTATATCATATTGAAAGGTTGACATATTAAATGATTTCCAATCATAACCGATTGTTCCAATATCAAACGTGTAATTTTGTCCTGTATAAGATGCTGTATTAACATCATTTACAGGATATGCTTTAGCAACTTTTACATCTACATTTGCTAAAACACCAGTTACTCCATAGCCATCACTTCCTCTTTGGAATTTTGTAAATAGCAAATCCCAAGTAGTTGAAACAGGTTCTCTATCTAATGCTGAATTGTTTTGAATAGAATAATACCCAAAGTTTTTACCTGAGTAATTCGACTTTGTAACGGTGGTTGTTACTTCATTTGATCCATCTAAATTGGCATACTTAAATGTGTAAACACCACTTTGTAATTTTTCAATAATTAATTTTCGGTAAGTTGCATCAGCTAATTTTAAGACGAAAATTCTATCTCCTACAACAATATGCGTAACTGTACTATAAGTTCCCCATCCTAAATCGGAACTACTTGCAGGTGTAGTGTTTTCAAAAGCTCCTGTTCTCCACGATTCATCCGAATTTCTTAACTGATTTGTACTCCAAGAAAAACCTGTTGTATCTACTGTTGCCCAATCTCCTATGTTATTATTGTACTTATACAACTCTGTACCCATTGCACCGTTAATGCGGATTGTCGAGCTACCAAATCCTACACCATCAGAAGCAAAAGCTAAATCCCAGTCGCTTCTATCAATCGAAACTTCGTTTCCCCCATTTAATGTGTAATAATTTTCATTTGCATAACCTGCTCCCATCGAAACAGTTTCTGTTACCTGTGCAGAAATATATCCGCTTGTAATAAATGTTGCTATTAATAGTAAATTTCTTTTCATATCTATATTTTTAATTCTCTCTTATTTAGAATCATTCTAAATAATAAGGCAAATATATGAGAGAAAAATAGATATGGCAATACCACTTTTGTGGTAATAAATTATAATCTACTGATTTTTAATTGTTTAAAAAATAAAAATACCATAAAAAGGGTATACTTTTTTTATTGTTTAATTACTTTTTTTTTGAGTAGTGGAGAAAAGGAAATGTGTACGAAGTACTTTTTTGCTTTGAGCGGTTGCTATCCAAATCATTAAACACAACGACAACTGTACATTGTGTTTTATCTGTTTTTAGTAACTAGCAAAGTAATGTAATTCTTGTAGAAGATTCAAGTTGCAGTAAACAATTAGAAAACTACCTTCAGCTAAAAGACATTAAACCTTTTAAAATTATACTTAACGCAACCAATAAAACTATTGGGCATTGTGAATTTAATTTTAAGTACAAGATTCCTCGTTTATCCAGAATTTTGGTAGGAGATAAAAAGATGAGAGGAAAAGGATTGGGTTTACATATTGCAAATAAAATGGCAGAAACATTATTTGAAGACCCAACAATTACTAAAGTAGATTTAAATGTTTTTGATTGGAATAAAGTGACCATAAAATGTTACCAAAATGCAGGGTTTCAAATTAATACCATTGACACCGATGATTTAAAAGTTGGCAATGAAGTCTGGAAACGATTGAATATGGTGTTGGAGAGAAAGTGAAATTCTTTCTCATCACATTTATGGTGGTAAACAACATTTAAGAATAACTCCCTAAGTGGAAAAACTGCATTATTTATCATACTCTTCAATCGAATACGCTAATACTCTTTTGGCTTCTTTTTCATCTTGAAAACCTAAAGACTCCATTTTTCCTTTCCCTTTATAATTAGAGAAAAATATTTCTACAATTTGTGAAGCCCCATTAAATTGCAAATCTAATTCAGTTAACGTGTTCACTTTATAAAAAGGCGTACCCTCCATTACAGCAATCAATTTATCATCTTGTTCTCCATTATCCAATAGTTTTAAAACGCCAATTAATTTCGCTTTAACAACTGATCCTCTTTCAACTGGCGCTCCTAAAACAATAACATCTATAGGATCACCATCGCCACCTAATTCTTTAGGCAATAATGTTCTAGGAATCATCCCATAGTTCCCTGGATAGCCAAGATATTTAATTCTTCTTGGCTCATCATTACGAAACACCCAATTCATATTACCAGTCTCTTTATTAACCTCCCACTTATCAATAGATCCTGTCGGTATTTCTACCACAACATTAATATCTCCATCTGAATGTATGGGTTCGTACCCTGTTAAAAAATTTTTCTCTCCAATTAAAACATAAACATCCTGAACTTCTGATACTATTTTATTTTCTGTCTGTTCTTTTTTAATTATTTTTTGCTCTTCGCAAGAAATTAAAGAGAGGCTAAATAGAGTTGCTATTAAGAAAAGTATTTTCATTTTTTACCAATTATTTAATTCTGTTTGTTCCAACAACACATGTTTAGGAATATCGTGTTTCCCAACAAACTTTATCAACTTACAATCAAAATCTTTTGCTTCTAAAAAAGCTTCGTAGTCTTTAATTTGTTGTTCGTTAATAAACTTATCATTATCGCCAAAGAGCACAAAAATATTACTTTCTTTAGGTAAAGCTTTTAAATCTAAATCTTCAGGAAAAGCACTAGACCACATAATTGCGTTGGCACATTTCATTTTACCATCAGCAATCCATCTACTAGCTGTTGCTCCTCCTTGCGAAAAACCAACTACATTAACTTTTGCATTGGGATGGTCTTTTGTTACCTCGGCATAAAGTTGATTCAAATAATTGATATAATCTTCCTTTTCATCCTCTCTATCATCAGCAGTCATCCAACTTGCACCAATTTTACCATCATACCCTACTCCATTTAAATAAAATTTAGAAAGTGCTTCGGGTGCTACAATTAAATTGTCTGCGGAAGCAATAGGGTTAAATTTTTTGATAAATCTTTTTGCCAAATAGCCATAACCATGTAATACAAACCAAATGGTTTTTATCTCCTTATTATCTTCACCAATAGTATGGTAATGAGCTGTTCTATTTACTTTTATTTTGTGTTGCATAATCGGTAATGGCGTTAGGATCGTATTTTATCATGATAGAAATCCAAATGGAACGAGAAACTTTTAATACATAAGGTAAGGTAGCTAGTAAAACAAAAAAGTCTAAAATTAAAAAGTTGGTTACCGTATAGCTATCAAAAACTAATAGTGCAACAAAAACAGCTACATTTAAACCTATGGTTAACCCATAACTTACATACAAAGCACCAAAATAAAAACCTGGCTCTAGCATAAAATTCTGACCACATTTAGAACAATTATCTGGCATTTTAAAAAAACCTTTGGGCTGATATAAATTTTTATTGCAAAACAAATCACTTTTTTGACACTTTGGACATTTCAAAGTAAGTATGCTTTTAACGTTATTAGGTGATTGACTCATTTTTTCCATATAATTCTCTTTGCAAAGGTATTTATTTTTAGTCTTAGTTTTTCGTAACTCTAATCACATAACTTTAATTAGTTTTGCCACATGGTAGGAATTAATGAATTAACAGTAAATTTTGGTGAACGGTATTTATTTAATAAAATGTCGTTTTTAATTAATAAGCAAGACCGAATAGGTTTAGTTGGTAAAAATGGTGCAGGAAAATCTACCTTATTAAAAGTAATTATTGGAGAAAAAAAATCTGATGGAGGGAATGTTTCTATTCCCGCAGATTTTACCATAGGTTATTTACCTCAAGATATGGATTTTGTTGGTGGAAAAACTGTACTCGAAGAGGGTAAATCTGTTTTTAAAGAAGTTATTGAAATCAACCATAAAATTGAAGATATTAATCACCAACTGGCTACCAGAACAGATTATGAATCTGATAGCTATATGGATTTATTAAACCACTTAAACGATTACAACGAAAGGTTAAATTTAGTTGGAGGTTTTAATGTGGATGCAGATGTAGAAACCATTTTAAAAGGTTTAGGGTTTACTCCTGAAGATTTTGAGAGGTTAACGGATGAATTTAGTGGTGGATGGAGAATGCGAATTGAATTGGCGAAAATTCTATTAACCAATTCTGATTTACTGTTACTCGATGAGCCTACCAATCACTTAGATATTGAATCGATACAATGGTTAGAAGATTTTTTGAAAAATTATAGCGGAGCAGTAGTTTTAATTTCTCACGATAAAACCTTTTTAGACCAAGTAACCAATAGAACAATAGAAATTTCTTTAGGGAAAATTTACGATTACAAAACCTACTACTCTAATTATTTAGAGCAAAGACAAGAACGCAGAGATTTAGAAATGGCGGCTTATGTTAACCAGCAAAAGCAAATTGCTGATACAGAAAAGTTTATTGACCGTTTTAGATCTAAAGCGAGTAAAGCAGTACAGGTACAAAGTAGAATAAAACAATTAGACAAGTTAGATAGAATAGAAATTGAGGTAGAAGATACTTCTGCTATGCGTTTTACTTTCCCTCCTGCACCAAGATCAGGAAAAATAGCTGTAGAAGCACATCATGTAGCAAAATCTTTTGGAGATAATGAGGTTTTTAATGATGTTAACTTTTACGTTGAAAGAGGTAAGAAAATCGCTTTTGTTGGAAAAAATGGTGAAGGGAAAACGACTATGATTCGTTCTATTGTTGGCGAACTAGAACACCAAGGAGAGCTTAAGATTGGTCATAATATTGAAATGGCTTATTTTGCACAAAACCAAGCAGAAGAATTAGATAAAAACAAAACCGTTTTTGAAACTATTGATGAGGCTGCTCATGGAGAAATTAGAAAACGTATTAGAGCTATTTTAGGTTCTTTTATGTTTGGTGCTGAAGAAATTGACAAAAAAATTAGCGTACTTTCTGGTGGAGAAAGAGCAAGAGTTGCTTTATGTAAATTATTATTAGAGCCTATTAACTTGTTAATTTTAGATGAGCCTACCAATCACTTAGACATTAAATCTAAAGATGTATTAAAACAAGCATTACTGGATTATGATGGAACACTAATTGTTATTTCTCACGATAGAGATTTCTTGGATGGTTTAACTTCTGAAATGTATGAGTTTAGTAATGGAAAAGTAAAACAATTTTTAGGTGGTGTTTATGAATTCTTAAAATCAAAACAAGCCAATTCCATTAGAGAGTTTGAACACAAAGGAAAAGAGGTTATTAAAAAAGAAAAAAAGACTTCTGAAAACCAATTGAGCTACCAAGAAAAAAAACAATTGGACAAAGACATCAAAAAAACAAAAAATAGGGTTAACAATTTAGAAAAAGATATAGATACTTTAGAGGTTAAAGTTGAAGAAATGAATCAGCAATTATTAGATCCTCAACAATATTCTGAAGAATTGGTAACTAATTTTTCTCAAGCAAAAAAAGATTTAGAAAAAACAATGTCTGATTGGGAAGAGGCTCAAGAAAAACTAGATAAGCTGCAATAACCACTTATTTTATTATTCAATTATTAATTAGACTTTTTGTAACTTTTGTCAGTTCGAGTGTTTCGATTTTTCATCGAAATGTATCGAGAACAGAAAAACCTTGTTCTCGATACATTTTTCGTTCCTCAAAATACTCGAACTGACAGTTTTTTCTCTCTTTTATCCGATTTGTTGTTCAGAAAAAAGATGAGCTAAGCCTGACTCCTTATAGTTAAAAGGAATATTCATATAAAATTTAATACCCTTACTTTAAAAAACTTTTTGCCTTAGCAATAGCATCATCAATACCTGCAACATTTTTACCTCCTGCAGTAGCAAAAAATGGTTGACCACCACCTCCACCTTGCATTTCTTTAGCGGCTTCTCTAACAATATTTCCAGCATGCAAATCTTTTTCTTTTACCAAATTCTCTGCAACAACAACTGTTAAGTTTGGTTTTTCGTTCACCTCAGCACCTAAAATTAAAAACAAGTTTTCTACTTGACTTTTAAGTTGAAAAGCTAAATCTTTTATCGCTGCACTGTCATTTAAACTTATTTTTTGAGCAATAACATTAACACCGTTAATTACTTCTACACTTCCTAACAATTCCTCTTTAATTAGTTTAGCTGCATCTTTAAGTGTTTCTTTTTGATGACTTTCTAACTCTTTTTTTAACCTAGTTAATGATTCAATAATTTTAGAATCAATTTTAATTTTCGTAAAATCTGCTATAATGTTATTAATAGCCGAGATTTTAACTTTATCTGTTTTTTCTACGTAAGTATCTAAAATTTCCATACCAGAAACCATATTGGCGTGGGATAATAATTCTTCTTTTACCTTATTAATTTCCTTATCCAATTCTGGTGACGATATATTATGCATATGTTTATCGATTACCTCAATTTTATGCTTCAACCAATCTCCAGCACCTTCAGATGTTAATGCTTCAATTCTTCTAATACCAGAAGCAACCGATCCTTCAGATTTTATTTTAAACAACTCTAATTCATTGGTGTTTTTCACATGGATTCCTCCACATAATTCTTTAGATTCTCCAAATTGAATCATGCGAACAACATCTCCATATTTTTCTCCAAACAACATCATTGCTCCTTTATCCTGAGCCATAGAAATAGGAATATTTCGGTGTTCTTGTAGTTCTATTTTTTCTTTAATACGCTGATTCACAATTGCTGCAACTTGCTCTATTTGCTTTGCATTTACTTTTTCGTAATGAGCAAAATCAAAACGTAAATAATTATCGTTTACCAACGATCCTTTTTGCTCTACATGAGTTCCTAAAACCTCGCGTAAAGCATGATGTAATAAATGTGTTGCAGTATGATTACATGCTGTTAATTTTCGCTTATTAGCATCAACAACTGCTTTAAATTTTGCATTTACATCTGCAGGCAATTCTTGTGCAAAATGTACAATTACGTTATTTTCTTTTTTAGTATCAGTAATTAATGTTTCAATACCATCAAACTCAATATATCCAGTATCACCAACCTGACCACCACCTTCGGGGTAAAAAGGCGTTAAATTAAATACCAACTGATATTGCTCCTCACCTTTTGCTACAACTTTTCGGTAGCGTGTGATATATACATCTGTATTACAATAATCATAACCAACAAATTCTTCTACATCATCCTCTCTCAACTCTACCCAATCAGCTGTTTCAATTTTTCCTGCAGCTCTAGATCTTTCTTTTTGTTTCATTAATTCATCAGTAAACCCAGGCATATCTACACGAAAATCATCTTCGTGCGCCAATAACTGTGTTAAATCAATAGGAAAACCAAACGTATCATATAATTCAAAAGCAAATTTTCCGTCAATCATTTTATCATTCGCTGTCGCTAGATAATTTTCAAAACGCTGTATACCTTTAGATAACGTTCTTAAAAAACTCTCTTCCTCCTCTTTAATTACTTTGGTAATTAATGATTGTTGCATTTTTAATTCTGGGAAAGTAGCTTCTAATTGATAAACCAAAACATCAACCAATTGATAAATAAAAGGTTCTTTAATGTTTAAAAAGCTATACCCATAACGAATACCTCTTCTTAAAATCCTTCTAATAACGTACCCTGCTCCAGTATTTGATGGCAACTGGCCATCGGCAATAGAAAAAGATACTGCTCTTACATGATCTGCAATTACACGAATTGCAACATCCGTTTTAACAGAAGTATCTAATGTATTTTGATATTTAATACCTGCAACTTCACTTATTTTCTCCATTAAGGGAGAAAAGATATCTGTATCATAGTTTGATTTTTTGTTTTGCATCACCATTGCCAAACGCTCAAACCCCATTCCTGTATCAACATGTTTTGATGGTAAATGCTTTAATTCGCCATTTGCCATCCTGTTGAACTCCATAAAAACTAAATTCCATATTTCTACCACCTGAGAGTGGTCTTCATTTACTAAATCTACTCCCGGAATTTTAGCTATCTCCTCCTCACTTCTTAAATCAACATGAATTTCAGAACAAGGACCACAAGGCCCTGTTTCTCCCATCTCCCAAAAATTATCTTTTTTATTGGCTTTGATAATTTTCTCTGTATTCAATCCATTTTTCTCTAAAATATTTTTCCATAAATCATAAGCTTCCTGATCAAATGGAGTTCCATCTTTATCATCACCTTCAAAAACAGTAAAGTATAATTTGTTTTTATCAATACCGTAAACATCAACTAACAGTTCCCAAGCCCATTCAATCGCTTCTTTTTTAAAGTAATCGCCAAAGCTCCAATTCCCCAACATTTCAAACATTGTATGGTGGTAGGTATCTACCCCAACCTCTTCCAAATCGTTGTGCTTACCAGAAACACGCAAGCATTTTTGAGTATCAGCAATACGCTTAAATTTAATTTCGCTATTCCCTAAAAACAAATCTTTAAACTGATTCATTCCAGCATTAATAAACATCAACGTGGGATCATCCTTAACCACCATTGGTGAAGAAGCAACAATTTCGTGTTGTTTTTTTTCGAAAAAATCTAAAAATGTTTGACGTATCTGTATTGAATTCATCTGTTAAATAATGTTAAATAAGCGTTAAAGGAAAGCACAACAATTGCTTTTCTTTTAAAATCATTAAATTTGCATTCAAAATTAGGATTATTCCTTTAATGGCTAAAACAAAATACAGATATAATCAACACACCTTAAGTTACGATAAAATCGAGCTTACAATAAAGGATAGACTTTTTAAGTCAACAATTTTTGTTGGCCTAGGACTGGTTATAGGTGTTATGATTTATACTTTTGCTTATAAGTATATTGATTCTCCAAAAGAGAAACAATTGAAAATAGAAAATGCTCGTTTAGAAACTCAATATGTTATTTTAAACAAAAAGTTGGAGCAGTTTTCTAAAGTATTGGACGATGTACAACACAGAGATGATAATATTTACCGTGTTATTTTTGAGGCCGAACCAATTGCTAATGACATTAGAAAAGCTGGTTTTGGTGGTGTAAACAGATATAAAGAATTAGAAGGGTTTACCGATTCAGAACTAATTATTAGTACATCTGAAAAATTAGATCAACTTTCAAAACAATTATACATTCAATCAAAATCTTTTGATGATGTGTTTAAAATGGCAAAAACAAAAGAAAAGATGTTGACTGCTTTGCCTGCTATTCAGCCTGTAAAAAATGAAGATTTAAAACGAATGGCAAGTGGTTATGGAAATAGAATGCATCCGATACTAAAATATGTTAAGTTTCATGCAGGAATGGATTTTACTGCGCCAAGAGGAACACCGATTTATGCTACAGGGAATGGAAAAGTAAAACAAGCTGATAGAAAAAAGAGAGGATACGGAAATCTTGTGATAATTGATCATGGTTATGGTTACACCACACGTTATGCTCACATGAGCAAGATGAACGTTAAAGTAGGTCAGAAAGTAAAAAGAGGTGATGTAATTGGTTTTGTTGGAAACACAGGATTATCCGCAGGCCCTCATTGTCATTATGAGGTAAGAAAAGATGGAGAACCTGTTAATCCTGTTAATTTTTACTATAATGATTTGACTGCTGAAGAATATAGTATTATGTTAGAAATGTCTAATGCTCCAACTCAATCGATGGATTAATCATTGTTTTTTTTAATTTCTAGATCTCCATTCGTACTTTTCACTTTGCTCAATACCACTCATTACTTTATGAAGGATGTTTTCTACATTATCTGAATAATCTAACACTAATGGTGGCTTTATAGTTACCTCTAATTTCGTTCCTTTCTTTTTTAAGAAAAGACCTTTCTTATCAAAAGCTCGTCTAAATCCGTTAATAACTATAGGCACAACAATTGGTTGGTAATCTTTAATAATATGAGCAGTACCTTTTCTTCCATCAGCAAAAGGTTTAGTTGTACCTTGCGGAAAAGTAATTACCCAACCACTATCTAATGCCTTTTTGATGCTTTCCGTATCTTTCCCATCAACTTTACGCTTAATATTTGCTCCTGCTTCTCTCCAGGTTCTCTTAATAGAAATAGCCCCTGCATACCCCATCAATTTTGGTAAAATTCCGGATTTCATAGTTTCTTCGGCTGCAACAAAATAAATTTGAGGAAAAGGACATTTTAACATTGATCGTAACCAAAGTTCATTCGGATGACCATCAATTGCACTTTCCATTACATGAAACATAAAAGCTACATCTGCAAAATAAGTTTGATGATTAGAAACGAATAACACATTTTGTCCTTTTAATTGCTGCAATAATTCTGCACCTTTAATAACAGGTTTATTTATATAATTAAATCGAGAATAAGAAACGATAGCAAATGAACGAATCATTAGCTTCTTTAAAAATAAGTATTGACCGAATATATTTTTTTTGAACACGCTTTTAAATTTTAGTCGAAAATAAACAATCTAAGTTAATTTATTTTTTCTTCTTCCTTAAATTTAATTTATCACCAACTTTCGGCTGAGTTCCAGGAATCATTAAATTCTTTTTATACAACTGCTTAAGCTTAATACCGTAGGTTTGAGAAATACTACGCATCGTATCTCCTTTTTTAACCGTATGGTACTCTTCTACTGCTTTATTCTTTTTTGGATGGATATAAATAATCTCTCCAGTTTTTAAAACAGCACCTTTATTTAAATCATTGTATTTATAAATTTGGCGTAAATCCATATCAAAATCATGCGCAATTCTGTAAAACGAATCGCCTTTTTTAACTACTATGTATTTTACATTATTATGTAACCTAACAGTTCTTGCTTGCTTACTGCTTGCCAATGTTTTAGAAGTTTTATTTTTTGATGGTTTTCGAGGTGGCACTTTTCCAAAATTATCATATTGACTTAAATTATTTTGTTCAATAATTTTAATCAACAAATTAGCATATTTTGGATTGGTAGCATAACCTGCCTTTCTCAATCCTTTAGCCCAACCTTTATAATCTGTAACTTTTAACTTAAATAGGAACTCATAACGTCCGCGGGTAGATAAAAATTTAGAATGATCTCTAAATGATTCGTAAGCATTTTCGTACTTTCTAAAACATTCATTTTTCTTATCATCATCAATTCGCATCGTCTCGCCAGCCCACCCTTTATGACATTTAATACCAAAATGATTATTGGCATACATCGCCAAAGGGCTATTACCATCACCAGACTCTAATATCCCTTGAGCCAAGGTAATACTTGCTGGCACACCTGATTGATGCATTTCTCTAATAGCATCATCTTTATATTGAGCAATATATTCGCTACGCGAAGTTCTACGTTCGGCAGGTTGTGCAAAGGCAACATTTACCGAAAGCACAATAAGCGACAATATGTATAACAGTTTTTTCATTTGATTACAAAAGTAATTTTCCTTTTACAATAACCGTGCAAAAGGGTATTAAGATATTAACATGAAGATGTTGTTTTATATGGTAATTCCAAGACGTTCTTCAAAACCTTTATTACCTTGTAGTCCGCCTGTATGGATAGCAATAATTTTTTTATTGTTCCAATCATCAGAATTTTGAATCATATCGTACAACCCAAAAAGCATTTTTCCGGTATAAATAAAATCTAGTAAAATATTATGTTTGCTCTTAAACTCTCGAATAAAACCAATTAAATTAGGTTTTACCTTAGCAAAACCACCAAAATGGTAATCGCAAATTAATTGATAATTGGTATTTTTTGCTTGCTCATTTAATTCAGCTTCATACTCAGTAAGTAAATCCTCAATATCATCTCTTAAAAACTCCCCTCCTTTTAACGCAGGAAACCCTAATATTTGTTTGGTATTATCTAACGCGGCTATCAACCCTGAAATTGTTCCTCCAGTTCCACAACCTACGGTAATAACATCAAAATCTAGGTTAATATTATTGATAATTTCTGTACACCCCTTAATTGCCAATGCATTCGACCCTCCTTCTGGCACCATATAAAACTGACCGAATTCATTTTCTAACTCATCAATAAAAGAACTTTCATACTTATTATCCTCTCGATATTGTTCTCTAGAAATGTATTTAAAAATCATTCCATTCTCCTTCGCCAATTGCAACGTGCTATTAAGAGGCAAAGTTTCTTCCCCTCTAATTATTCCAATAGTTTTAATACCAAACTCTTTTCCTGCTGCTGCCGTTGCAGCTATATGATTAGAAAAAGCTCCTCCAAAAGTTAACAATTGAGAACAACCATTTTCTTTAGCAGCTTTAAGGTTGTATTTTAATTTACGCCATTTATTCCCTGATATTTCAGGATGTATTAAGTCTTCTCTCAAAATATATAACTCAATATTTTTATCAGAAAGAAAGCATTCTTCAACTTTTTGTAATGGAATATTATTTTCGTTGATCATTGTCATTAACTACGAAAGTAGAAAAAATAAAATCAAAGAAGCTCTTAATCAATTATTAAGAGCTTCTTTAAGGTGTCTTTTTATTATTTAAACGTATAACTTAAACCAATAATAAACATATCAGTAGTCATATCATAAGCAACTTCACTATTTGGAATTGCTCCGTTAGGGTTACTAGGAGAAATTGCCATTGGACTAAGCATAGAACCTGTTGTTTTTCCTGCACTAAATCCATGATGATAAGTTGTGTTTATTGTTAGTTTTTCTCCAAGATTAAATCCTACCCCTAGCTGTATTGCATGTTCAATTATTGCTGGTGCAGATACAGAGTACATTGCTAATTCAGGATCAATAGGATTACTATTATAAGTATAGCCTACTCTTAATGGAATTTTTTCGATTACTTTAAGTTGCACTCCTGCAGAAATGATGTTGATGTCTTTCCATCCAAAACCTGCAACAGCACCAGTAGGGTATCCATTAGCACCTATAGACCAACCTGATTTTTCAAATCCTTCGGTAGCAGAATAAAACACTCTACGGTAATCTAATGCTAAATCTAATAAATCGTTAGAATAGCCAATCCCAACAGATGCAATAGCGGGGAAGTTCATTGTAAATTTAGTTTCTGATGCTGCAGAACCATCAGAAAAAGTTCCTTTAAAATTAAATTCACTAAAACTTTGCTCTGTTTTATAAGATGCACCAAGTTTTATTCCTTTTTGCGAATCGTAAAAAACACCAATTTGTCCTCCATAACCTGTTGCCGAAGCATTATCTGAATTAGGATATTCACCTAGTGTTTGGCTAGGAGATGCTAAAGGGTTAGGCTTTACTTGCAACGCTGAATAATTGAAGGTTGGTTGAATACCAATAGATAATTTATCGTTGATAGCATAAGAATAACTAGCTCCCAATTGTAACATCATATAAGAAGATTCTAAATGTCCGAAACCGCCCTGGTTTTGAGGCATATTGATTGGATTGGTTGTGCTTTCAGGAAAATCAACTCCAAAACCACTAACTCCAAAAGCAGAAAATCCAAAAGTATGCTTACTACTTTCTTTTCCAAAAACTAATCCTAAAGAAGGAAGGACTGATGGTCCTAACTCGCTTGCTGATTCTCCACTCATCGGTCCACCTGGAGTTGGAACTGTAGAATATAATTTGGGCGCAGAGAACATTACCCCTGCATCTAACGTTACAATAGTGTTTTTAAATGCTGATGTAGCAGCAGGGTTCCATTGTAAGGCACCATTAATATCTATTGGCTGTGCTGTTGAAGCTCCTCCCATAGACATATTTGCTGCACCAACGCCTTGCATTAAATGACCTGATTGAGCGAAGGCCATAAGCCCCATTCCTGATAATGTAATTACTAATAACGACTTTTTCATAATGTTTGTTTTAAGTTGTTTTACACGTCAAAGGTTAACACAAAAAAAAGCGGAGAACATGATATAAAATCTATTTATATATGACATTTATCGCTGACAAACATCATATTTAAACGACTTTTTTTACTTAACTTAAAAGAGCTAAATATGATATTAATGTCATATTTATAGGTACTGCAGGAAAAATAGATAGTCTCTGTAAATAGTTGGTTTTTTTAACATTTAGGATTCAAAAGGAAAAATATTATCGTTGACATTAAAATCCATTTTATCTCTTAACTTTGTAAATTATGGACGATTATTCAAAAGTAAACAAGCTAGATAAAGATGACTTCTATTTTAGCGAAGAAGGTTATCGAGTTTTTACTGCCAAGTATTTATTAAATAGAGGTCATTGTTGTGAAAACGGCTGCAAACATTGCCCTTACGGATTTGATAAAAGCAAAGGAAGACGTTTAAAAAAGAAATAAGATAAAAAAAAGAGATGAGAAGTTAGAGGTGAGAATGAAAAAGAGAAAATAACAGAAATTATTTAAATAAAGAAAAATTAGAAGAAATCGAAAATAAGATAGACGAATTTCAAAAGATGACAAGTGGCTTTCAAAAAAACGCTCTAACATCTAATCATCTATCTGCTAACACCTAACAAAATATGAATTTCAAACAACAAGTACAGCAAGGCATACCAAACGAATTACCTGCTTTTAAAGCATTAGATAACGACATTAGTCATGCGCCAAAACGTAAAGCTATTCTTTCGAAAGAAGAAGAAAAATTAGCGTTAAAAAATGCATTAAGATATTTTGACAAAAAGCATCACCCAATTTTAATTCAAGAATTTAAAGCTGAATTAGAAAAATATGGTCGCATATATATGTATCGTTTTCGTCCTGAATACAAGATGTATGCTCGTCCGATAGATGAGTATCCAGGAAAATCGGTGCAGGCACAATCAATTATGTTGATGATTCAAAATAATTTGGATTATGCTATTGCTCAGCACCCTCATGAGTTAATCACTTATGGTGGAAATGGCGCTGTTTTTCAAAACTGGGCACAATATCTTTTGTGTATGCAATATTTATCAGAAATGACTGATGAGCAAACCTTGGTAATGTATTCTGGTCATCCGATGGGATTATTCCCTTCACACAAAGAAGCCCCAAGAGTGGTTGTTACTAATGGTATGATGATTCCGAATTACTCTAAACCAGATGATTGGGAAAAATACAATGCACTTGGAGTAACTCAATATGGGCAAATGACTGCAGGTTCTTATATGTATATCGGACCACAAGGAATTGTACACGGAACTACCATTACCGTTTTAAATGGTTGCAGAAAAATTGATGCTGCAAATACCAATAAATCTAATTCGGAAGGCACTGCCGGAAAACTGTTTGTTACTTCAGGTTTAGGAGGAATGAGTGGTGCACAACCCAAAGCAGGTAATATTGCTGGGGTAGTTTCTGTTACAGCAGAGGTAAATCCCGAAGCATCTTACAAAAGACAAGAACAAGGCTGGGTAGATGAAGTTATCTCGGATTTAGATGAACTTTGCAAACGCGTATCTATTGCTAAAGAAAATAAAGAGGTTGTTTCTATCGCTTATGATGGAAATATCGTTGATGTTTGGGAAAAATTTGATGAAGAAAATATTTACATCGATTTAGGTTCTGATCAAACATCATTACACAACCCTTGGGCAGGAGGTTATTATCCCGTTGGTGTAAGTTTTGATGCTGCCAATGATATGATGGCTAATAACCCTGAATTATTTAAACAAAAAGTACAAGAAACGCTAGTAAGACATGCTGCTGCAATTAACAAACATACCGCAAAAGGAACTTACTTTTTTGATTATGGAAATGCCTTTTTATTAGAGGCAAGTAGAGCTGGAGCTGATGTGATGGCAGAAAATGGAATTGATTTTAAATACAATTCTTACGTGCAAGATATTATGGGACCAATGTGTTTCGATTACGGTTTTGGTCCTTTTAGATGGGTGTGTACATCAGGAAAACCTGAGGATTTAAAAATTACAGATGATATTGCTTGTGAGGTTTTGGAAGGGATAATGGCAACTTCTCCGATAGAAATTCAACAACAAATGCAAGATAACATTACTTGGATTAAAGGCGCTCAAGAAAACAAATTGGTTGTGGGTTCTCAAGCACGTATTTTATATGCTGATGCCGAAGGAAGAATGAAAATTGCTGAAGCTTTTAATAATGCTGTTGCTGATAAGAGATTGTCTTCTCCTGTAAATTTAGGAAGAGATCACCATGATGTTTCTGGTACAGATTCTCCTTACAGAGAAACTTCTAATATTTACGATGGGTCTCAATTTACTGCTGATATGGCCATACAAAATGTAATTGGAGATAGCTTTAGAGGTGCTACTTGGGTATCTATCCATAATGGTGGTGGCGTTGGCTGGGGCGAAGTAATTAATGGTGGTTTTGGTATGACTTTAGATGGTTCTGCTGATGCTGACAGAAGATTAAAATCTATGCTTTTTTGGGATGTAAATAATGGTATTGCTCGTAGAAGTTGGGCAAGAAATGATGAAGCAATTTTTGCAATAAAAAGAGAGATGGATCGTAACCCTAATTTAAAAGTAACCTTACCAAATATTGTTGATGAGGATTTATTTTAACTTATTAAATAAAATTTAAAAATTGAATAGCTGGCTTACTTTTAAGTCAGCTATTTTTTTTGGAATGCTTTTAAAGTAACCTCTCCGTTTTCGATAACAGCGTATGAATTGTATTTAATCCATTCGCCAAGGTTAATGTATTTGGATTTTTCTCCAATCTTAATTTCTAATGGTAGGTGACGATGACCGAAAATAAAATAATCAATACTCGGGTCTTGTTTAATGTAATCGTTACAATATAAAATTAGCTGTTCTTTATCATTACCATGAAAAACTTCATCATAAGTAATGTTAGACTTTCTACTTCTCCTACTCCAAGCATTGGCAATTCCAATACCAAAATTAGGATGAATTCTTGCAAAGGCCCATTGGCAAATTTTACTAGCAAAAACAGCTTTAAGCATTTTGTACCACATATCGCCTGGTCCAAGGCCATCACCATGACCGATTAAAAACTTTTTACCATGATATTCTTTTACAATTGGCTTTCGAAACAAAGTAACTCCAAGTTCTTTGGGTAAATAATCAAAAATCCACATATCATGGTTTCCCGTAAAAATATTTACAGGAATACCTGCATCGGTCAACTCAGCAATTTTACCTTGTATTCTTACAAACCCTCTAGGAATAACACTTCTGTACTCAAACCAAAAATCAAAAATATCGCCTACTAAATAAATTTCTTGGGCATCATGTTTAATTTCATCTAACCATTTTACAATCAATTTTTCACGCTTTAAACTCTCTATTTCATTAGGAGCTCCTAAGTGAAAGTCGGATGCAAAATAAATTTTATTTCTTGTAGTTGTGGTCATGGGTTCCAAAAGTAGTGATTTGGCTACTAAAAACTATCAAAACAGATAAAAATATTGAAAAATCGGATCCTTATGGACTATAATTTTTTTGTTGAAATCTTATGAAAAAAAACCACTTTTTAAAGCCCCCTTTTTATGGTTTAGATTAAATTTGCAGTTCTTAAAAAAATAGAAAATGATTGTATTCTTTAAAAGTAAGGCTGATAAAATAATTGCAGTTCAATTTAATGGCAATATGGCTGAAAGCGATATTCCTAAGTTAAATTGGCTGTTGGATGGCGAACAATTAAAAGAAGCTGAATTGTCAGGTTTTTTTATTGGGCCTAGAGCTGCAATGGTTTCCCCATGGAGTACCAATGCTGTAGAGATTACTCAAAATATGGCAATTACTAACATTGTTAGAATTGAAGAATACATTATTGCTAAATCAGAAAAAGAAACATACGACCCTATGCTGGCGAATATGTTTACGCAATTAAGTCAAGGTTTATTTGATGTTGATGTTGCTCCCGAAAAGGTAGCATATATTGATGATATTGCAGCATACAATCAAGCTGAAGGTTTAGCTTTAAGCGAAGATGAGGTAACTTATTTAGAAAATGTAGCAGCAAGAATTGATAGAAAACTAACCGATAGTGAAGTTTTTGGATTTTCTCAGGTAAACTCTGAACACTGTCGTCACAAAATATTTAACGGAACATTTATTATTGATGGAAAAGAAAAACCTTCTTCATTATTTAATTTAATTCGTAAAACATCCAACGAAAATCCAAATACTATTGTATCTGCTTATAAAGATAATGTGAGTTTTGTTAAAGGACCAAAGGCAATGCAGTTTGCTCCTAAAACACAAAATAAAGCTGATTTTTTTGAAACAAAAGATGTTGACACCGTACTTTCTTTAAAAGCAGAAACACACAATTTTCCTACAACGGTTGAACCTTTTAACGGTGCTGCAACTGGTGCTGGTGGAGAGATTAGAGATAGAATGGCTGGAGGACAAGGTTCTGTGCCTATGGCAGGAACTGCAGTTTACATGACAGCTTATTCTCGATTAGAAGACAATCGCGAATGGGAAAAAGCAATGAAAGAAAGAGATTGGTTGTATCAAACACCAATGGATATTTTAATTAAAGCATCTAATGGAGCTTCTGATTTTGGAAACAAATTTGGTCAGCCTTTAATTAACGGATCTGTTTTAACTTTTGAGCATACCGAAGAAGGTAAACGTTTTGGTTTTGACAAAGTGATTATGCAAGCCGGAGGTATTGGTTACGGAAAAGAAGTTGACGCTTTAAAACATGTACCAGAAAAAGGAGATAAAATTGTTGTTATTGGTGGTGATAACTACCGTATTGGAATGGGTGGAAGTTCAGTTTCTTCTGTTGCAACTGGCGAATTTGCTAGTAACATTGAATTAAATGCCATACAACGATCTAACCCAGAAATGCAAAAACGAGCAAGCAATGCTGTTCGTGCCTTTGTAGAATCTGCTAAAAACCCTATTATATCTATTCACGATCATGGTGCTGGTGGACATTTAAATTGTTTATCAGAATTAGTTGAAGAAGTTGGAGGAACAATTGATTTAAGAAAATTACCTATCGGAGATCCTACACTATCTGCTAAAGAAATTGTAGGTAACGAATCTCAAGAACGAATGGGATTAGTGATAAAAAAAGAAGATATAGCACTATTACAAGAGATTTGTGAAAGAGAAAGAGCTCCAATGTATGTGGTTGGTGAAATTACAATGGATCACATCTTTAAATTTGAAGATGCTGAAACAGGAGAAAATCCGATAGATTTAAAAATCGCGGATATGTTTGGTAGCCCTCCAAAAACAGTAATTAATGACAAAACAGTAGATACTAAATTTGCTCCTATTATTTATGATAACACACAATTAGAAAACTACATTAAGCAAGTGCTACAATTAGAATCTGTAGCTTGTAAGGATTGGTTAACCAACAAAGTTGACCGTTCGGTAACTGGTAAAATTGCCAAACAACAAACTACAGGAGAAATACAATTGCCATTAAACAATCTTGGTGTTGCGGCATTAGATTTTAAAGGAACAGTAGGTATCGCTACAGCTTTAGGCCACGCACCAATTAATGCGTTAATCAACCCGAAATCGGGAAGTAAAATGGCAATTTCTGAAGCGTTAACTAACTTAGTTTGGGCGCCATTTAAAGATGGTTTAGCATCTGTTTCGTTAAGTGCCAATTGGATGTGGCCTTGTAAAAACGAAGGTGAAGATGCTCGTTTATACGAAGCTGTTGAAGCTGTTAGTGATTTTGCTTGTGGGTTAGGAATTAATATTCCTACAGGAAAAGATTCACTTTCTATGGTTCAAAAATATAAAGATGGTGCTGTTTATGCTCCAGGAACTGTTATTATTTCTGCTTCGGGAGAAGTAAGTGATGTAAAAAAAGTAGTAGAACCTACGTTAGTTAATGATGTTGATACAGCATTAATCTTAGTAGATTTTTCTAAATGTACTTTCGAATTAGGAGGCTCTTCTTTTGCTCAAGTACTTAATCAAATTGGAGATACTGCCCCAACAATATGTGATGATAAATATTTTGCAACGGCATTTAATACCATCCAAAAATTAATAAAAGAAGATGTTATTTTAGCAGGGCACGATATTTCTGCAGGTGGTTTAATTACTACATTGTTAGAAATGAATTTCCCTAACACTAAAGGAGGTTTAGACATTAATTTATCTTCGTTAGAAGAAAAAGATTTAACAAAAATATTATTTAGTGAAATAGGTGCTGTTGTTATTCAAGTAAAAGAAAGCAGTAAAGTAGTTTCTGAATTTGGAAAAAACGGAATTCACGCTCATATTATTGGAAGACCTACAGAAAACAGAGCATTAAACATCAAACATCATGGTGCTGAATTAATTTTTGATATTGATGAGATGAGAGATGTTTGGTGTAAAACTTCTCACTTATTAGATCAAAAACAATCGACAAAAAAATTGGCTGACGAACGTTTTGAAACTTATAAAACAACTCCTTTAACCTATAATTTTCCAACAACATTTACAGGTAAACTAGCTGACTACGGTGTTGCACACGAAAGAAAAGAAAAAACAGGAGTAAAAGCTGCTATTATTAGAGAAAAAGGAGTGAATGGAGATAGAGAAATGGCTTACTCTTTATTTTTAGCAGGTTTTGATGTGAAGGATATTCACATGACTGATTTAATTACAGGTAAAGAAGATTTATCTGATGTAAATATGATTGTTTATGTTGGAGGTTTTTCTAACTCTGATGTATTAGGATCGGCAAAAGGTTGGGCAGGTGCATTTATGTACAACCCAAAAGCGAAACAAGCGCTAGATAATTTTTACGCAAGACCAGACACATTAAGTTTAGGTGTTTGTAATGGCTGTCAATTAATGATGGAATTAGGATTGATAGAAACTAATGGCAAAACTCAGCCAATGGCTCACAATACTTCAGGTAAGTTTGAGTCAGGTTACTTAAATGTAACTATTCCTGAAAACAAATCTATTATGCTAAATTCTTTAGCAGGCAGTCAATTAGGAATATGGGTAGCACACGGTGAAGGTCGTTTTATGTTTGAAGGAGCTGAAGAAGATTATAACATTTCTATGAACTATTCTTCAGGAAATTATCCTGCAAACCCTAATGGATCTGAATACAATGCTGCAGGAATTTGCTCTAACGATGGTCGTCACTTAGCAATGATGCCTCACTTAGAAAGAATTATCTTCCCTTGGCAAGGAGCACATTATCCGGCTGATAAAAAACAAGACGAGGTAACTCCTTGGTTCGAAGCTTTTGTTAATGCTAGAAAATGGGTAGCCAGTAAATAATTAGATATAGTCTTAGAAATCAATTTACTTACTCATTTTTCATTGCTTTTTTTAAAGCTTCCAATGAGTTATATTTTATTTCAAACAAAGGAGGATAACTGAAATCTTCGAGTAAGCCCCATTTTCCATCCTTACTTACAGCGATGCCTTCGTCTAGTATAACTATGTCCTGATAAACCACTGGATATGGTTTCAAGTTTTGATATAAATATAACAACTGATAATCGTTATCAGGTTTTTTTATAGCCAAAAAAGAACCACCTTCAAAATAAATAACCTCCTCTGTAATTATATAAGGATTCTCACTATCAAAACTTGTTATCACATATTTAACTTGGTTATTATGTTTTACTTTAACTACAAAAGCGTTTTCCAATTCTTTTTTATTTTTCCAATCTATTTTTTGAAAAATAGATGGAATCAGTTCCTCTTTTTTATTAGGATCATAAACCCCGTATAGGTTATTTAATTTCACTTTATACAGTGGCACTTCTTCACTACCCACTAGTAAATCTATCTTTTGATATTCTACTGGTAATAAAACTTCCTTTTTCACGCTATACTTGCCTATATTTATCAGCCCTTTTTTATTATTTTTTGATACTACTAAATAAGTCTCAGAAACCTTAAAAAAATCATCATATTCCGCTTTTAATATTAATTTGGGCCCTACATATAAGCCTTTTTTTCCATCTTTTTTCAGAACATAGTTCATGCAACACCCATGATAACTCTCAACCTCTTCAGTAATTTCATCATAAATTGGAGGAATAAATTCTTCCCAATCTTTTATCATCCCTACACCACTCGTTGAAGCAACCTTTAACATCCCATTCTGATCATTACTCAAAATATCTGTAAATAACACTTCTGATTTATATTTCCCTGTATTTTCTCCTACAATTTCAAAACCCTTCTTCCCTTTGTAACACCTAAAAACCCAATTCTCTTCATCAAATGATATTGCTGAGTACTCACTTGGAGTAACAACAAATTTTTCATTATTGTCAATCACCCCTATTTTTCCATTTAATTCAATTAACCTTAAACCATTTATTTCTCCAATCTCTTTATAATCTTGACTAAAACAGTTAAAGAAGATTGTTAATCCCACAAAAAATAATATTATTTTTTTCATATCTTATTTCTTAAATCAAACAAAAAAAATATTTTTTTTGCTTTGTTTTAAATGTGAAATTAGTTAATGTTTCTGAATTGAATAGTTAAATTTAGCAATGATGCCTCACTTAGAAAGAATTATCTCCCCTTGGCAAGGAGCACATTATCTGGCTGATAAAAAGCAAAATGAGGTAACTCCTTGGTTCGAAGCTTTTGTTAATACTAGAAAATGGGTAGCCAATAAATAATTAGATTCTTTACAAGATATATTATATAGAAAGGAACTTACTGTCAATAAAAAATGACTGATAAGAACACTGAAAATAAACGCACATTAAACGTTTACTTATCGATTATTAAACGACTAACATTCGATTAATTATCACAGACATAATAAAAACAACCTTTACAAGAGGTTTAGTTTTTTATTTATATATTTGGAAAAACAAAAGCTATAATGTGTGCATGTTGCACTAGTGCAACATGCACAGTTGAGTAATATTTGCATTTTCGCAGATATACAACCGCTTATTTTTCAGGGTTATAAGGGATAATTTTTCGGCTTGATTTGGATAGCTTAAAAAAAAGAAAATGAAGGATGAGTTTTCTTTGTAAGTCT
>Ga0256845_1000299_pt1 | contig 47319 bp, 51 predicted proteins | sample RiftiametaG_FD_189101 | JGI IMG/M metagenome (GOLD analysis project Ga0256845, IMG submission 189101) | Tube worm associated microbial communities from hydrothermal vent at the East Pacific Rise, Pacific Ocean - Riftia | ecosystem: Host-associated > Annelida > Integument > Unclassified ...
TCAGGAACCAATTTTGAGGGTAATAGGAAAAAATCTGAACCCTCAAAAAATGTACATAAATCACTATCCTTTTGGAATGGAAATGCCGGGAAGAAGTTACTCTAGTAGTGGGTATAGGTATGGGTTTAATGGGATGGAGAAAGATGATGAGGTGAGTGGTAGTGGGAATCACACTGATTTTGGTGCTAGAGGGTATAGTAATAGGTTGGGAAGATGGTGGAGTAGAGACCCGTTAACAAGTAAATACCCTTTTAGTAGTTCGTATGTTGGAATAGCTAATAACCCTATTTTGTTTGTCGATTATGATGGTAGAGACGTCATTATTTTAAATGCTCCTAAAGGAGCTATGGGAGCAGGACATGCTGCTATTTTAGTTGGTGATGACGAACATGGATGGCATTTATATTCAAAAAATGGTACGGAAGAAAACGCTGGTTCTAAAGGTACAAATAGTCACGATGAAGTAGGACTTTATTATAAGAAACTGAGTGATTTCGCAAACGATGCAAGTAATTTTGATCGTAAACACAATACTCAGCAATACACTGGAGGATTCAGGATTAAAACAACAAAGGAAATAGATGATAAAATAAAAACAACAGCAATAGGGATTTGTGCTTTAGATTATCACGTTCTTAATTCAAGTTGTCTTACAACTGTTTCTGAGTCGATTGAGGCTGGAGGTATTGACCCAGGATATAAAACAGAAACAACTTATAGTCCATGGGGAATTTTTACGAGTAAGGAGTTGTCATTATTACCTATTAGAAGATATGCTCAGATGAAAAAGAATAATAAAGGAACAGATGTTTCCAGTTTATTAACAATGAGTGCTGTTAATTTAGCTGTTTATACAAAGAGGAATTCTGAAATTAATGTCATTGAATCAAAGATAAAAGAAAAACAGAATTTATTGGCTACGCTAAAATTTAATTATAAGGGTATGCCTTATATGTTGGATGGTATAGAGGGGTCACTACAACAAAAAATAAGTGATTTAAAAAATGAGTTGAAAGAAAAGAAAGAAAATTTCAATGATGATGAATGATGATATTTATGAAAAAGTTAAGTTTCGTTTTGTTGATAATAGGGATGGTTTTATATGGAGTATATCATATATTTGTTTTAAAAATAAAACAGTCGTATGATGGTCAAATAAGTTTTTCCAGCAATATAGATTTGTCAAGAAAAAGAGGATTGTATATAGGAGAATATTCTCCTATTAATAAAAGGATTGTTATTAAGGGGGATACTATTGACTTACTCAATGCTTGGTGTGAACATAGGTTTAGTTTTAAAACTTTAGCGTTTAAGGGGGCTGTCATTGAAAAAGAATATGGATATAATTTTTATATCCCTACTAATGATGAGTTTGGGCAGATGTCATACTCTTTGAATTCTATAGAGGGAAGTAATTCAGGGGGTAGGAATCGCTGTTTTGTTTCCCTTCAATCTAATCTATTAGATACACTTACTTTTTCTGTAGAGGTAAAGAAAGAAAATTCATGGGTAGAAACCTTTATTCAGGATACAGTATCGTTTGTTAAAACAAAGAATACCCAGAGCATCCTACGTGAGCACAACGAGGCAATGTGTCCTTCTAAGGACACTATCAAAAATGAGTAATAGTAGCTGTTTTTTTTAACAAAAAGAAAATGATCAGAGTTACAAAGGGGTAAAGATTTGGTGATGTTCACAGGGTTGAGGGTGTTTCTTTGCGTTAGGGATAGAGCGGTTTGTTTGAAATCCTTTTTTTTTACTCCAAACAATAACAAGTAAAAAAAGATTGAGTAGCGAAAGCCCGACCACACGAGCCGTCGTTTTGGCGAGTGGGGAAACGCCCAAATCATTAACATTCTTACAAATTGATTTGACTTAGACATAAAAATCTAAGTCTTTTTTTTATCTTTATGGAAATTCGTAAAATCTACCATAATGAGTATTAATCCAGAAAGAGAACGTACACTAAATGCTAAAAACAACGAAGGTTGGAAACGATGGGGTCCCTATCTTTCTGAAAGACAGTGGGGAACTGTAAGAGAGGATTACAGTAAAGATGGTAGTGCTTGGGATTATATTCCGCATGAAAAAGCACGTAGTAATGCTTACAGATGGGGTGAGGAAGGGATTGGAGGTATTTCGGATAATAAACAAAACATGTGTTTTTCTCCTTCTTTTTGGAATGGTAAAGATGCTATACTAAAAGAACGGCTTTTTGGATTAACGGGTGTAGAAGGTAATCATGGTGAGGATGTAAAGGAGTTGTACTATTATGTAGATAGTACGCCTACGCATTCTTATATGAAGATGCTGTACAAATATCCGCACAGTGCTTTTCCGTATGCTGAGCTGGTTCAGGAAAATAAAAAAAGAACTAAAAAAGACCCCGAGTATGAAATTATAGACACAGGGATTTTTGATAACGATGAGTATTTTGATATTTTCATAGAGTACGCCAAACAGTCTAAAACGGATACTCTAATTAGAATAACTGTACACAACAGAGGAGAAAAATCTGCTAATTTTCACATTATTCCTACTATTTGGTTTCGGAATACTTGGGAGCCTAAGCTTACCATCAAGCCTTTTATCGAAGAAAAGGATGGAATGCTAAAGGCTAAACATCCTATTATTGGTGAGTATAATCTATATAGTGCTAGAGAGGGTGAAATCTTAATCTGCGATAATGAAACTAACTCAAAAAAGGTGTATGGAAACGAAAGTGCTAACCATTACTTTAAAGATGGGATTAACGATTATGTAATTGATGGTAAAAAAGAGGCTGTAAAAGACCTTAGCGAGCAAGGGACTAAGGCTGGGTTTTATTTTGAAGATGAGATAGAAGGGAAATCTTCTCAGACTTATGAGCTTCGTTTTACAAAAGATTTTTATGAAAATCCTTTTGAAGATTTCAATGAGATTTTTGAACAAAGGATTTCGGATACTACTATTTTTTATGATGAGTTACAAAAGGCTGTAAAAAACCCTGAGCTTAAAAGAATACAACGCCAAGCTTACGCAGGAATGCTTTGGAGCAAGCAGTTTTACTATTACGATGTGCATAAATGGGTAAATGGTGACAAGGGAGATTTCAAGCCTTACCGTGATAACCAACGAAATTACGAATGGGACAATATGTATGCCCAAAACATCCTCTCAATGCCCGACAAGTGGGAGTACCCATGGTTTGCGGCTTGGGATTTGGCTTTCCATACCGTTACGTTGGCTTACTTGGATTGTGAATTTGCAAAACGTCAATTACTACTCTTATTACGAGAATATTACATGCATCCAAATGGTCAAATCCCTGCTTATGAATGGCATTTTGGTGATGTAAACCCTCCTGTACACGCATGGGCAGCTTGGAAGGTTTTTGAAATTGATAAGAAGTTAAATAAAAAATCAGACCATAAGTTTTTAGAAAATATTTTTCAGAAATTGACTTCTAATTTTACTTGGTGGATTAATCAAAAAGATGCTACTGGAAATAACATCTTTGAAGGTGGTTTCTTAGGTTTAGATAATATTGGTGTGTTTGACAGGAGCTATCTTCCTGAAGGGGTTTCTAACTTAGAGCAAGCAGATGCTACTAGTTGGATGGCGATGTACAGCCTCAATATGCTTCGCATCTCTCTTGAGCTCGCCACACAAAATGAAATTTATCAAGAATCTGCTTCTAAGTTTTTTAGGCATTTCCTAAGCATAGGTGGTGCTATGGCAAATATGGGTGGAGGTAATATCACCGCAGAAGAGTCTGACCAAGGTATAGGGCTTTGGGACAAGGAAGACAATTTCTACTATGACCTTGTACACCTCAAAGATGGTTCTTCTAAACAACTCAAGGTGCGTTCTCTTGTTGGGATTATTCCTTTATTTGCTGTTGAGGTGATTGATGATGAGTTATTTAACTCTATGAAAGCTTTCAAGCGTAGGGTCAATTCTTATTTATCTGATCGACCCGACCTTGCTAAGTGGGTGTCTCATATAGGGGAAAGCTCTGGAAATGGGCACTTACTATCAATAGTTAGGGGGTATAGGCTTAAACATATCCTTGATAGACTTTTGGATGAAGATGAATTTTTATCTGATTTTGGTATTCGCTCTATGTCCAAATATCATAAAGACAATCCATATCACTTTGATGTAGATGGCACAACACTGTCTATTTCTTATGAGTCTGGAGAGTCACAATCGGGTATGTTTGGTGGTAACTCTAACTGGCGTGGTCCTATTTGGTTTCCACTGAATTATATGTTGCTATTGTCTTTGGATAAGTATGCTTCTTATTATGGAGATGATTTTACTTATGAGTTCCCTAAAGGATCAGGGATATTCCTTACTTTAAAAGAAGTAAGTAAAGAAATCAGAAAACGATTGTTAAAATTATTTATTCCTGATAAGGATGGAAAAAAACCTTACTATAGTACTTACGACAAACTCCAGAGCGGTGGGGAGTTTGATTACCATATGTTTTATGAGTATTTTGACCCAGAAACGGGTAAAGGACTAGGCGCTTCTCACCAAACAGGTTGGACGGGGTTAATTGCTAACATCATACAAGAGTTGAGCGAGGATTAATATCAATATGACAACTTATGGTCAATCAGAAAAAGCATTAACAAGACTATGTCGTTAAAAAAGAAGCTTCAAGAAAAACCTCAATTACACAAACGAAATAAGCATGTAGGGACTTATGACTTTGATGCGTTAACCGAAAGCCTACCAGGCTTAAGTCAATTTGTAGCCGTAAATAAATATGGTACTAAAACAATTGATTTCTTTAATCCAAAAGCAGTAAAGGCTTTAAACAAAGCCTTATTAATTAACCAATACAAAATAGAGTATTGGGACATACCAGCAGGATACCTCTGCCCACCAATCCCTGGAAGGGCTGATTACATCCATCACTTGTCCGATTTGGCAAGTGCTAAAAACTTAAAAAAAATCCCCGTAGGGAAAACAATAAAAGTACTAGACATTGGTGCGGGAGCAAATTGCATCTACCCTATTATTGGACAGGCTGAATACGGATGGTCATTTATTGCCAGCGATATTGATGAAGTGGCTATAAAATCAGCTCAACAAATCGTAAACCTAAACCCATTATTAACGAACAATATTAATTGCCGTTTACAAAAAAACTCTAACCACTTTTTTCATGGTGTACTAGGTGAAAAAGAAAAAATAGATTTTTCGGTATGCAACCCACCATTCCATGCTTCGCTAAAAGATGCACAAGAAGGTAACATTAGAAAAACAAGTAACCTGAGGAATGAAAAAACGACAAAAATAGACTTAAACTTTGGCGGGAAAAACAACGAGTTATGGGTAACTGGTGGAGAGAAAAAGTTCATAATAGCAATGATAAAAGAGAGTAAACAATTCTCCAAAAAATGTTTTTGGTTTAGTTCATTAGTATCAAAAAAAGAAAATCTTAAAACGATTTATCTAGCATTAGAAAAAGTTACGGCAGTTGAGATAAAAACAGTCAAAATGGGACAAGGAAATAAGACTAGCCACTTAGTAGCATGGACTTTTTTGACAGCCGAAGAGCAACTTAAATGGTCAAACTCAAGGTGGAACAATTAACTTTAAGAGAGATAAAAAAACAAGCGAAGCTTGTGCAATAGGGATCAGTCAGTGGACGGACACGATTGAAACGGCATCCTTTTTTGTGCTTTTTTGATGAATAAATTTTGTTTTGTCTTCGGCAAATTCAGACTGCCACAGACGCAACGCAAACACAAAAAAGATATAGTGGAAAGCCGACCCTAGTCAAAATCAAGGCTTATTGACTTGGTTTTGACTAGGAAATTACCCTTTAAAAAATTTTCAATTAAGAGAAATTAAGTTTTCTTAATGTATTTAGTAATAATTACTATCGTTTGCCCGCTTACCTTACCTTCAATATACTCTGCGTTATCTCTATCCAAAGAGATATTACGAACAGCAGTACCTCTTTTGGCAACTAAACTAGAGCCTTTTACAGGTAAATCTTTAATTAAAACCACATTGTCTCCTGCTTGTAACGTAACACCATTACTGTCTTTATGAATAACTGCATCTCCTGTTTCTTCTCCTTCAACCGTGGCTTCTGCCCATTTTTGAGTGGCATCATCCAAGTAAAGCATTTCTAACAGGTCTTGAGTCCAACCTTCACCTTTAAGCCTTGTAAGCATTCGCCAAGCTACCACCTGAACTGCAGGCACTTCACTCCACATACTGTCATTTAAGCATCTCCAGTGATTTACATCTACCTTTTCTGGATCATTTATTTGCTCTAAACATACAGTACACACCATTATACAATCATCTGTAACCCCTTGTGATGGTTCTACTTCAAAAACTTGTAAACCCTCTAACGAACTACACATTTCGCATTTCGAACTGCTACGTATTTCTAATTCCTTTTCTATACTCATTTTTTATTTTTTTCTTTAATAATGATGTAAAGATCTTCCTCTTTCTTTTTCATCATGTATTTTTCTCTTGCGTATCGCTCTAGTTGTGCTTTATCTGTACGTAATTCTGTAAGATCCTTTAACACCTTTTTTTGCTCTTTTTGATAGTATTCCAATTTTTTCTCTTCTTCGTTGTATCTTTTTTGTAATTTAAAAAAACCTCTAAGATTATGTTCTGCAAAAAAAATAACGTACAACACGTAAGGAATGGCTAATAATAAATAAAAATTTCTAAAAGATTTTGGGATTTTCTTGAGCATATACAATTGTACAAAAAAAAGTCGTTCTACCCAAATGGATAGAACGACCTTATTATTTTTAAGCAGGTATTAATTACATGTTTTTACCTGGGTAAACTGCTTGATCTCCTAATTCCTCTTCTATTCTAATCAATTGGTTATACTTAGCCATACGATCAGTTCTTGAAGCTGAACCAGTTTTGATTTGTCCTGTATTTAAAGCTACGGCTAAATCAGCAATTGTAGTGTCTTCTGTTTCTCCTGAACGGTGAGACATTACACACTTGTACTTATTTGTTTGTGCTAAACGAACTGCTTCAATTGTTTCTGTAAGCGTTCCAATTTGATTGAATTTCACTAATAATGCGTTAGCTGTTTTAGTATCAATTCCTTCTTGGATTTTAACAGGGTTTGTTACAAATAAATCATCTCCTACTAATTGGATTTTATCTCCTACTTTTTCAGTAAGCAACTTCCATCCTTCCCAGTCATTTTCATCCATACCATCTTCGATAGAATAAATCGGATATTTATCTACCCAGTCAGCCCAGAAATCAACCATTTGTGCTGATGTTAATTTTTCTCCTGTAGACCATTTAAGGTGATAAACGCCTTCTTCTTTGTTGTAATACTCAGAAGCAGCTGCATCCATTGCAATCATAATGTCTTCACCTGGTGTGTAACCAGCTTTTTTGATAGCCAACATGATAGTATCTAATGCCTCTACGTTAGATGCTAAGTTAGGTGCAAACCCACCTTCATCACCTACATTAGTAGACATTCCTTTGTCTGACAACACTTTCTTTAAGTGATGAAAAATTTCAGTCCCCATTTTAAGTGCTTCAACAATAGATGATGCTCCTACTGGTGCAATCATGAATTCCTGAAAATCAATAGAGTTATCTGCATGAGAACCACCATTGATGATGTTCATCATTGGTACAGGGATAGTAGTAGCTGCAACACCACCAATATATCTATATAATGGCTGACCAGTTTCTTCTGCTGCCGCCTTGGCTACTGCCAAAGAAACACCCAAAATAGCGTTAGCTCCTAATTTACTTTTGTTTGGCGTACCATCTAAATCAATCATTAATTGATCAATTTCTTTTTGGTCTGACACTTCATAACCTAATAGAGCTTCTGCAATAATATCATTTACATTAGCTACTGCTTTCAAAACAGATTTACCCATGTAGTTTGATTTATCACCATCACGTAGCTCTACAGCTTCATGCTCTCCTGTTGATGCTCCTGAAGGAACAGCCGCTCTCCCCATTGCACCTTCTTCAGTAATCACATCTACTTCTACAGTAGGGTTACCTCTTGAATCAAAAATTTGACGCGCGTAAATGTCTAATATTGCACTCATTTTATTCTAAATTTAATTTAACTTATTTATTTTTCATTAATTCAATGAAATTATCAAATAGATAATTTGCATCGTTAGGTCCTGGGGCAGCTTCTGGATGATGCTGTACCGAAAACACTGGTTTATTTTTCACCCTAATTCCTTCTACTGAATCGTCATTAAGATTAATATGGGTCAACTCAATTTCAGCATGATTGTCAACGTCTTCTTTCTTCACTACAAATCCGTGATTCTGAGATGTGATTTCAGATAATCCTGTAATGAGATTTTTAACTGCATGGTTTAACCCTCTATGTCCATTATGCATTTTATAGGTTGTAATCCCATAAGTTAGGCATATAATCTGGTGCCCTAGGCAAATTCCAAATACTGGTTTATTATCTGCTATCAATTCTTTTACGGTATCAATAGCATAGTTCGTTGCGGAAGGATCTCCTGGTCCGTTTGAGATAAAATATCCATCAGAATCCCATGCTTTTATTTCAGAAGCAGAAGTTTTTGATGGGAAAATTTTTAAATAACAATCTCTCAACTCAATATTATTAAGTATATTTTTCTTAACTCCTAGATCTAATACTGCTACTTTATATTTCGCATTCTCTTTTCCTAAGAAATAAGCCTTATCAGTAGTTACTCTACTCGCCAATTCAAGCCCAGACATAGAAGGTATTTCCTTTAGTTTAGATTTAAGTTCTTCAACATCATCTATCTCGGATGAGATAATTGCATTCATTGCTCCCTTATCTCTAATATGTCTTACAATTTGTCTTGTATCAACATCACTAATTCCTACTATATTATTATTTTCAAAATACTTTTGTAGCGTACCATCACCATCTGGCCTAGATGCTATCGGTGAAAAAGTTTTACATACTAAGCCACTAAACTGAATCGCACTAGATTCTACCTCATCATCATGAACTCCGTAATTACCAATATGAGAAGCAGTATTAATGATGATTTGCCCTGAATATGAAGGATCAGTATAAATCTCTTGATACCCTGTCATACCTGTATTAAAACAAATTTCTCCAGTAGTAGTACCTTTTTTACCTATGGCATAACCTTGAAACACTGTTCCGTCCTGCAATACTAAACGAGCAATTTTTCGTTGAGAATATTTCATATATCTAAATTTTGAACAAAAATAAAAAGGATTGAACTTAAAGCCCAATCCTTTTTATTAATTTTATTAACACAATAAATGTTATTCAGGACTATGCTTTTTTATCTGCAATGATCTTTTTTACATCCGCTATAGAATCCTTGAAATCACCTTTAAAGGTATATTTTTCCTCCATTAACTGAATTTGTTCCTCAGTCATATTAGCAACATCTTCGTAAGTAAAGATACCTTCTGTGTTTAATTTACCTTGATACACCTTACCGATGCCTACAATTTTAGTTAAATCATCTGACTCTTGAGTACTTGTAGACTCTGCTTCAACAGCTTCACTTGCTACTTCCACTACTTCGGTAACAACTTCTTCAGTTGTTTCGGCTTTAGCAGTAGGAGTACTTGTACTAGCACCTCTTCTAGAACGACGAGTTTTCTTTTTAGAACCTCCGTCATTTAAGTATATTTCATTATAATCTACTAACTCAATGATACACATCTCAGCAGCATCACCTAAACGGTTACCTGTTTTGATTATTCTTGTGTAACCACCTTCTCTAGTTGAGATTTTTTCTGAAATACCACCAAATAATTCTTTGACAGCTTCCTTACTTTGTAAGTAAGAGAATACTACTCTTCGAGAATGAGTTGTATCAGTTTTAGATTTCGTAATTAATGGTTCTACATACTTACGTAAAGCTTTAGCTTTAGCAACTGTAGTAGCTATTCTTTTATTTTCTATCAAGGAAGCTGCCATATTAGATAGCATTGCTTTTCTATGAGAAGTTGTTCTTCCTAAATGATTAAATTTCTTTCCGTGTCTCATTACTCTTCGTCCAATTTATATCTCGAAAGATCCATTCCAAATGTTAATTGTTTATCAACAATTAACTGCTCTAGTTCTGCCAACGATTTTTTACCGAAATTTCTGAATTTCATCATATCAGAAACTTCAAGAGAAGCTAGCTCACCTAGTGATTTAATATTTGCTGCCTTAAGACAGTTATAAGCTCTTACAGATAAATCTAAATCAGATGTAGCTGTTTTAAGCAATTTACGCATATGTAACATTTCTTCATCCACTGCGTTTTCCTCTTCAGGTCTTGCTGTTTCAAATGTCATTTTCTGATCAGAGAATAACAAGAAATGTTGTATCAAAATATTTGCAGCTCCTTTCAAAGCATCTTCTGGATGTATAGAACCATCAGTTACTATTTCTAGGATTAGTTTTTCAAAATCCGTTCTTTGCTCCACACGGGTATTCTCTACAGAGAATTTCACATTTTTGATTGGAGTAAATACAGCATCTACTGCGATAGTTCCAAAGGCTTGTTCTCCTTGCTTTTGATCTTCTGCTGGTAAATACCCTCGACCTTTTTCAACTGTAATTTCAAATTCTACGTCTGCCGAAGAATCCAAAGTACATACTAATTGGTCTTTATTTAAGATTTCGAACTCCTCTGTAAAATCACCGATAACGCCAGCGTTAAACAATTCTTTTCCTTTAAGAGGTATTACTATTTTGCTTTTTGTATCAGTAGATTCTGTTATTCTTTTAAACCTTACTTTCTTAAGATTTAAAATGATCTCAGACACATCTTCTTTTACACCTTCTATTGTAGCAAACTCATGAAGAACTCCTGGTACTTTTACCGAAGTAATTGCATAACCTTCTAATGAAGATAATAAGATTCTTCTCAAGGCATTTCCGATAGTTACACCATATCCTTTTTCAAGAGGTCTAAATTCGAAAAAACCGTGAAAGTCATCAGCCTTTTCCATGACAACTTTTTCTGGTATTTGAAAAGCTAAGATTGACATATTTATATTCTTTTAAATGCTTAAACTAAAGATTATTTCGAGTACAATTCTACGATTAATTGTTCTTGGAAATTTTCAGGAACTTCTTCTCTTTGAGGTTCTGAAACAAATTTACCAGACAATTCACTAGAATCCCACTCCAACCAAGAATAATTATTCATTCTTGCTGATAAGTTTTCAGAAACTAGAGGTAATCCTTGAGACTTATCTCTTACAGCAACAATATCACCTGGTTTAAGTGTGTAAGATGGTATATTTACAATAGTACCATTTACAATAATGTGCTTGTGCAATACTAACTGACGTGCTTGTCTTCTAGTTCTTGCTACACCTAATCTATATACTGTATTGTCCAAACGAGATTCTAGCAATTTAATTAAGTTAGCACCAGTGATGCCTTCTTTTTTCTGTGCTTTCTCGTATGTGTTTTTAAATTGTTTTTCTAATACACCATAAGTGTATTTCATTTTTTGCTTTTCCATTAACTGGACAGCATATTCTGATCTCTTCTTTCTACCTCTTCCGTGTTGTCCTGGTGGGTAAGCTTTTTTAGCCAACGCTTTACTTGGACCGAACACTGGTTCGTTGAATCTACGAGAAATTTTAGTCTTAGGACCTCTATATCTAGCCATGATTATTTTTTATTAATTTCTTAACGTAACGTATTAAACTCTTCTTCTTTTCGGTGGACGACATCCATTATGAGGAAGAGGCGTCACGTCAGTAATTGTAGTCACTTCAATACCTGAGTTTTGTATTGTTCTGATTGCCGAGTCTCTACCCGAGCCTGGTCCTTTTACAAAGACCTCTACTTTTCTTAACCCTAAAGCATGTGCTTTTTCAGCACAATCTGCAGCTGCTGTTTGACCAGCATAAGGAGTGTTTTTCTTAGATCCTCTGAATCCCATTTTACCAGCTGAAGACCAAGATATTACTTGCCCTGCCTTGTTTGTGATTGAGATGATGATGTTGTTAAAAGACGCCTTGATGTGAACGTGGCCTGAAGCCTCTACCACAACCGTTCTTTTTTTACTTTTCTCAGTTCTTTTCTGTGCCATCGAAACTAGCTATTTATCTACCTACTTGTTTTTTATTTGCTACTGTCTTACGTTTACCTTTACGGGTTCTACAGTTATTTTTAGTTCTTTGACCTCGTACAGGTAAACCTTTACGATGTCTCAAACCTCTATAACAACCGATATCTAGTAATCGTTTGATACTTAATTGTACTTCTGATCTTAATACACCTTCTACTTTATGATCTGTAGAAATCACATTACGAATTGCCGCAGACTCATCATCTGTCCAATCTGTAACTTTTTTATTTCTATCTACACCAGCTTTATCTAAAATCTCTTGAGAAGAACTCTTCCCAATGCCAAAGATATAAGTCAAGGCAATTTCTCCTCTTTTATTATCTGGGATATCTACACCCGCAACTCTAGCCATAATTAACCTTGTCTTTGTTTAAACTTTGGATTTTTTTTATTAATCACGTACAATTTACCGTTACGTCTGATTAACTTACAATCAGCACTTCTCTTTTTTACAGATGCTTTAACCTTCATTTTTCTTTATTTATATCTGTATACAATTCTCCCCTTAGTTAGGTCATAAGGAGACATCTCTAACTTTACTTTATCACCTGGAAGAATCTTGATGTAATACATTCTCATCTTTCCAGAAATATGAGCTATCACTTCGTGATTATTCTCAAGTCGTACTCTAAACATCGCATTGGACAATGCCTCTACGATAGTACCATCTTGCTCTATTGAAACTTGTTTTGCCATTAATTAAATACTTCCTCTATATATTTAAAGGTTGTTAATATTTCTGCTTTCCCTTTTCTCACTACAACCGTATGCTCAAAATGAGCCGAAGGTTTTCTATCTCGCGTACGAATTGTCCAACCATCTTTTTCTTGTACTATTTCTTTTTTACCTAAATTAATCATAGGCTCAATCGCTATTACTAAACCATTTTTCAACGTCTTTCCTCTTCCTCTTCTTCCATAATTAGGGATATTAGGAGATTCATGTAAATTATGTCCAACTCCATGTCCTACTAATTCACGAACTACTGAGTAACCTTTTTTTTCTACATATTCTTGAACCGAGTAACCTATGTCTTCAACTTTGTTTCCAACAATAGCTTGTTCAATTCCTATGTATAGTGACTCCTTAGTTGTTTTTAATAAATCCAATGTGGTTTTATCTACATTTCCAACGGGGTAAGTATAAGCACTATCACTGTGAAATTCATGTTTATACACACCACAATCTATCGAAATAATATCTCCATCCTGTAATTCATATGCACTAGGCATACCATGTACAATACATTCATTTACACTAATACAAAGAGTTCCTGGAAATCCCCCATAACCTTTGAAGGATGGGACACCACCATTATCTCTAATGTACTGTTCAGCAATTTTATCTAAATCAGCCGTGGCGACTCCAGGCTGTATCAATTTGGCTGTTTCTGCATGTGCTCGTCCTAAGATATCTGCACTTAGCTTAATCAACTCTATTTCTTCTTCACTTTTGTAATAAATCATTTAACTTATTACGATATAGGTTGGGATCTTCTTACCCTTCCTGTATTCATCATCCCGTCATACTCTTTCATAAGAAGATGACTTTTGATATTCATAGCAGTGTCCAATACTACACCTACTATAATTAATAATGATGTTCCTCCAAAGAAAGATGCCAATTGTTGATTTTCTTTCACTAATACTAATGAGATAATTGATGGAATAATAGCAATCGCAGCTATAAATAACGAACCTGGCAAAGTGATTTTAGACAATACTGAGTCAATAAAGCTTGCAGTAGGTTCTCCTGGTTTTACACCTGGTACAAATCCACCATTACGTTTTAAGTCATCCGCAATTTCTACTGGGTTTAAAATCATTGCTGTATAAAAGAATGTAAAGACAATAATCAAAACTACAAGAAGTAGAACATAACCAATTTGTCCATATCTAAAGTAGGTAGAAATAAATGATCCAATATCTGATCCTGACATTTGTCCACCCAAAAAACCAGGTAAGATAACAACTGCTTGAGCAAAAATAATAGGCATAACACCCGCTTGATTTACTTTTAAAGGTATACTTGATTGAGGACCTCCTAATGCTGGGTTACTATTTTTGTTCATTAATTGATTAGCATAATTAACTGGGATTTTTCTCACTCCTTGAATAATTAAAATCGTTAATAAGACTACTGCAAAGAAAACCACAGCTTCTAGTAAAACGATTAATGCTCCTCCACCAGCTGCATTTTCAAACAAATTATTATACTCCATTACTAAAGATTCTGGAAATCTTGCGAGTATTCCAATCGTAATTAATATAGAAATCCCATTTCCAATTCCTTTTTCAGTAATTTGATCTCCCATCCACATACAAAACATTGTACCAGCTGTAAGTAATACTACTGACTGAGCAGTAAACACTGTTTTGTCAATTCCTACCATTAACATATGATCCTGAGATGTGATATATGTAATGAATCCAAATGATTGAAGTACACAAACAATAATTGTAAGTATTCTTGTGTATTGACTAATTTTCTTTCTACCAGACTCTCCTTCTTTCGATAATTTCTGAATAGATGGTATTGCAAATTGAGCCAGTTGTAGTATAATTGAAGCTGAGATATAAGGCATTATACCTAATCCAAATATAGCTCCTTTGCTAAAAGCACCACCTAAAAACATATCTAGAACACCGGTAGCTTCATTACCACTAAGCACTGCAGAAGGTGCGATTCCAGGCAACTGAATATGACCACCTAATCTATATAATACAACAAAAAACAGAGTAGTTAAGATTTTATTTCTTAACTCCTCAATTTTAAATGCACTCTCTATGTTTTTGATAAAACTCATCTCTATACCAATTCTATGCTTCCACCTGCTTTTTCTACAGCTTCTTTAGCTGATGCTGATATAGCATTCACTTTTAAGCTAAGTTTAGCCGAAAGTTCTCCTTTTGCTAAAACTTTTATTCTATCGTTCTTTGAAACAATTCCTGACTCTACCAAAGATTCTAAAGAAATTTCTGTAATTCCTTTATCTGCCAATACTTGTAATGTAGAGATATTAACTGCTTTATACTCAACCCTATTAGGACTATTAAATCCAAATTTAGGTAGACGTCTTTGAATAGGCATCTGCCCACCTTCAAAACCTAATTTCTTAGAATACCCTGATCTAGACTTTGCTCCTTTGTGACCTCTTGTAGAAGTACCACCTTTTCCAGAACCTTGCCCTCTAGCTATTCTTTTACCTGATTTAACCGATCCTTTTGCCGGCGTCAATGTATTTAATTTCATAATTATAGTTCTGTTACTTCAACTAAATGTTTAACAGTATTAATCATCCCTCTCACTGAGTTATTATCCTCCAGTTCTACAGATCGATTAATTTTACCTAAGCCCAAGGCTTTAATAGTAAGTTTTTGGTTTTTAGGTCTTTTTATGACACTTCTTACCTGAGTTATCTTTACTTTAGCCATTATACTAACCGTTATATACTTTATCAATATCTACCCCTCTTTGAGCTGCTACAGCATAAGGATCTCTCATTTTCAGTAAAGCATCAAATGTTGCTTTCACTACACTATGAGGATTTGAAGATCCTTGTGATTTTGCAAGAACATCTTTAATTCCTGCACTATCAAAAACAGCACGCATCGCCCCACCTGCAATAACTCCTGTACCTGGTGAAGCTGGCTTAATCAAAACACGACCACCGCCATACTTTCCTTTCATCTCATGAGGCACTGTAGATTTAATCATAGGAACTTTTATCAAGTTCTTTTTAGCATCATCAATACCTTTTGTTATAGCATCTGTAACCTCATTAGCTTTTCCTAAACCGTGTCCAACAATACCATTACCATCTCCCACTACTACAATAGCAGCGAAACTAAAACGACGACCACCTTTTACTACTTTAGCAACACGATTAATTGTTACTACAGTTTCTTTAAGCTCTATTTCGCTTGCCTTAATTCTTCTTACTTCACTCATAACTTAGAATTTTAACCCTCCTTCGCGTACACCTTCTGCTAAAGCTTTTACTCTACCATGGTAAAGAAATCCATTTCGATCAAATACAACTGATTGTATCCCTTTAGCCTGTGCTGTTTCGGCAACTTTTGTACCTACTTGCTTTGCTATATCTATTTTATTTCCAGAGAAACTACCTTTCAAAGATGAAGCACTTACTAGAGTTACCCCTTGTACATCATCAACAATTTGAGCATAAATCTCCTTATTGCTTCTAAAAACTGTTAATCTAGGTGCTTCAGAAGTACCAGAAATTTTACTTCTAATACTCTTTTTGATTCTTGTTCTTCTTAAATCTTTCTTAGTTGCCATCTTAACTGTTATTTAGCCGCTGTTTTACCTTGCTTTCTTCTGATTTGCTCACCAACAAAACGAACACCTTTTCCTTTATAAGGTTCCACTTTTCTAAGTGATCTAATTTTAGCCGCTACTTGTCCAACTAATTGTTTATCAATTGATTCTAAAGTAACGATTGGGTTTTTACCTTTTTCAGTAATCGCAATTGCTTTTACTTCACTTGGTAATCCAAATACAATAGGGTGAGAATATCCTAAATGTAATTCAAGAACATTGTTAGAAACAGTAGCTTTAAAACCAACACCCACTAGCTCTAAGTCTAGTTTGTATCCTTCGTTTACTCCTGTTATCATATTAGCAATCAAAGATCTGTACAAACCATGTCTTGATTTGTCTTCCTTAGAATCACTTGCTCTTTCAAGAATTACTTCACTCTCTTTTATCTCAAACTTTATGTCAGAATTAATTTTCTGATTAAGTTCACCCTTCTGTCCTTTTACAGTTACGATACTATCTTTAACTGCTACAGTTACACCCGAAGGAATGCTTATTGGTTTTTTACCTATTCTAGACATCTAATATTAATATACGTAACATAATACTTCTCCACCAACTTTTTGAGCTTTCGCTTCCTTGTTAGTCATCACCCCTTTAGAGGTAGATAAAATGGCTATACCTAGACCATTTAATACTCTTGGAATACCATCAACTCCGGTGTATTTTCGTAAACCAGGTTTACTCACACGCTGAAGTTTTACTATAGCACTTTGCTTAGTAATAGAGTTATACTTAAGGGCTATTTTAATAACGCCTTGAACTCCGTCTTCCTCAAACTTATAATTTTGGATATACCCTTTGTCAAAAAGGACTTTTGTCATTTCTTTTTTTAAGTTAGATGCAGGCACCTCAACAATTTTTTTGTTGGCCTTAATCGCATTTCTAACTCTCGTAAGATAATCCGCTATCGAATCTGTAACCATCTTTTCGTACTATTTTATACTTGAATACACCCTTAAAGGGGTGCAAATATACACAAGATTATTTAAACAATCTTAATTACTTGTGTTTTTTTTACCAACTTGCTTTAGTAATACCTGGAATCTTACCTGAACTTGCCATTTCACGGAAAGTAACACGATTAATCCCAAACTTACGCATATAACCTTTAGGTCTTCCAGTTAATTTACAACGATTGTGTAAACGTACTGGAGATGAATCTTTAGGCAATTTGTCTAATCCAACATAATCACCATTTGCTTTTAGTTCCGCACGTTTCTTAGCATACTTAGCTACTAATCTCTCACGTTTTCTACCTCTAGCTTTTACTGCTTCTCTAGCCATGATTAATATTATTTTTGTTGATTTGCAAAAGGCATTCCAAACTCTTTCAACAACTCCAAACACTCTTCGTCAGTGTTTGCAGAAGTCACAAAAGTAATGTTCATACCCGTGATATTTTTAATTTTATCAATAGATAATTCAGGAAAAATGATTTGTTCTTTGATTCCTAAAGTATAATTACCTCTTCCATCAAATCCTTTTTCACTTACTCCTTGAAAATCCCTTACCCTCGGCAAAGAAACAGCCAACAAACGATCTAAGAATTCGTACATCATATTTCCTCTTAACGTTGTCTTAACGCCAATAGGCATACCATCTCTTAACTTAAAGTTAGAAACTGATTTCTTAGATATTGTAGGGACAGCTTTTTGTCCTGTAATCATAGTCATTTCTTCAACGCCATAATCTACAATTTTCTTATCTGCTACTGCTCTACCTAATCCTTGGTTAAGCACTATTTTCTCAATAGATGGTACTTGCATCACAGACTTATATTGAAATTTTTCTTTCAATGCTGGAGCTACCTTATCTTTGAATTTTTCTTTTAATCTTGGAATTGCCATAATCATTTATTCCGTTATAGGAATTTTATATGTTCAATTAATTACTTAACTACTTTCAAGTTAGAAATATGAATAGATGCTTCCATCTCTTCAATACTACCACTTGGGTTCTGAGAACTTGGCTTAATATGTTTTTTCACCATATTGATTCCGCCAACAATTACTCTTTCTTTCTTAGGGAATACTTTAGTAATTTCTCCTTCTTGACCTTTTTGGTCTCCTGTGATTACTACTACTTTATCTCCTTTTTTTACGTGAAGCTTTGTCATCTTACTATTAGTATTATAGCACTTCTGGTGCTAGTGAAACTATTTTCATGAATTGCTTGTCTCTCAACTCTCTTGCAACGGGTCCAAAGATACGAGTACCTCTTGGTTCATTTTGATTATTTAACAAAACCGCTGCATTATCCGAGAAGCGAATATAAGATCCATCTTTTCTTCTAATCTCTTTCTTTGTTCTAACAACTACCGCTGTAGACACCGCACCTTTTTTGATACCCCCGGCAGGAATTGCAGATTTTACACTTACTACAATTTTATCTCCTATTCTGGCGTATCTTTTACCAGTACCGCCTAACACTCTAATACAAAGTACTTCCTTTGCACCAGAATTGTCGGCAACTATTAATCTTGTTTCTTGCTGAATCATAATTATTTAGCTTTTTCGATAATTTCAACTAACCTCCAACGCTTTCTCTTGCTCAATGGACGTACTTCCATGATGCGTACAGTATCACCTATACCACATTCATTATTTTCGTCATGAACTGCGTATTTTTTAGTCTTCTTTACGAATTTACCATACATAGGGTGCTTCATTCGTCGTTCAACAACGATTGTAGCAGTTTTGTCCATCTTATTACTAGAGACTTGCCCTGTTCTTTCTTTTCTTAGATTACGTTCCATTACTCAGACTTAGCGTTTAATTCTGTTAACAATTTTGCAATTTCTTTTCTCTTCGCTCTAATCAACATTGGATTTTCGATAGGAGAAATGGCGTGAGTAAACTTCAAATTTTCGTAAGTCGTTTTCTCAATTGCTATTTTTTCTTTTAAATCATTGATTGACAATGATGTGATTTCTTGCTTTTTCATCTTCTTACTCTGCTACGTAATCCCTACGAATTACAAATTTTGTTTTAACAGGAAGTTTTTGTGCGGCTAATCTCATAGATTCTTTTGCCGTTATTAATGAAACTCCTCCTGATTCAAATAATATGGTTCCTGGCTTGATTGTAGCCACCCAATATTCTGGTGCTCCCTTACCTTTACCCATACGAACCTCCGCAGGTTTCTTAGTGATTGGTTTGTCTGGAAAAATTCTAATCCACACTTGCCCTTCTCTTTTCATTTCTCTCGTAACAGCAATACGTGCAGACTCAATTTGTCTGGATGTAATCCAACCTGCTTCTAGTGATTTGATTCCGAATTCACCAAAACTAAGTTGATGACCACGAGTTGCAATTCCTTTAACACGTCCTTTTTGCTTCTTACGAAACTTTGTTCTTTTTGGCTGTAACATAGTTATATGTTTTTATATCTATTAACGTCTTCTTTTTCTACCGCCCTCTTTTCTCTTGCCGTTCTTTCCACCAGAATTATTACCCGCATTAGGTGATAAATCTCGTTTTCCTAGAACTTCTCCTTTGAAGATCCATACCTTAATTCCGATTTTACCATAAACGGTATCAGCTTCAGATATACAGTAATCAATATCTGCTCTAAGTGTATGTAAAGGCACTCTTCCTTCTTTGTATTGCTCTGTACGAGCCATTTCAGCACCGCCTAAACGACCACCTACTTTGATTTTTATACCCTGAGCTCCTACCCTCATAGCCGAAGCAATTGCTTGTTTCATCGCTCTTCTGTAAGATATACGTGCTTTCAGTTGTTGAGCAATCGACTCACCTACTAACTTCGCATCAAGCTCTGGTCTCTTAATCTCAAAGATATTAATTTGAACATCTTTGTTAGTAAGATTCTTAATCTCTTCTTTTAATCTATCAACTTCTGATCCACCTTTACCTATTACAACACCTGGTCGAGCTGTATTAATAGTAAGGGTAATTCTCTTTAAAGTTCTTTCGATAATAATTTTTGAAATTCCTCCTTTAAGAATACGTGCATAGATGTATTTTCTGATTTTTTCATCTTCTACTAATTTTTCAGAAAAATTATTTCCTCCAAACCAGTTAGATTCCCATCCAGCTATAATTCCTAATCTAAATCCAATAGGGTTAACTTTTTGTCCCATAATCTCTTACTATAAAATTAATTTTTGCTATCAACCACTAATGTGATATGATTAGATCTTTTTCGTACACGATATGCTCTACCTTGAGGTGCTGTTTGTAAACGCTTAAGCATTCTTCCAGCATCAACATAAACTGTTTTTATATATAACTCAGCAGATTCTATATCTTCATTTTCATTCTTAGCTTCCCAATTTGAGATAGCTGAAAGAAGAAGTTTTTCTACATCTCTTGAAGCATGTTTTACATCATACTTCAATAAAGACAATGCTTTCTCTACTCGTTCTCCACGAATCAAGTCCACAACCAATCTCATCTTACGAGGTGAGCTCGGTACATTATTTAATTTAGCGATAGCTTCCATTATCTCTTCTTATCTTTCTTGTTAATATGACCTCTAAAGTTACGAGTTGGAGAAAATTCACCCAACTTGTGCCCTACCATATTTTCTGTTACAAAAACAGGGATAAACTTATTGCCGTTATGTACTGCAAATGTATGCCCTACAAAATCAGGTGAAATCATAGATCGTCTCGACCATGTTTTAATTACAGACTTTTTGCCTGAATCTCCCATGACGTCAACTTTTTTCTCAAGTCTATAATCTATATACGGTCCTTTTTTTAGTGAACGTGCCATTTAATTATTCTTTATTTTTTACCTATGATTAACTTGTCAGAATATTTATTCGGCTTTCTAGTCTTTTGACCTTTAGCATAAATTCCTGTTCTTGAACGTGGATGACCACCAGACTTACGTCCTTCACCACCACCCATTGGGTGATCGACCGGATTCATCGCTACACCTCTTACACGAGGACGTCTACCTAACCATCTATTTCTACCTGCCTTACCTAAATTAATATTCATTTGGTCCGAATTAGAAACTGTTCCTATAGTAGCATAGCATACTGATAAAACATTTCTCATTTCTCCAGAAGGAAGTTTAATTGTAGCGTATTTACCCTCACGAGCTAATAACTGCACATAAGCTCCTGCACTACGAGCCATCACAGCACCTTTGTCCAGACGTAACTCTATGTTGTGAAGAATTGTACCTAAAGGAATATCAGATAATGGTAAAGCATTCCCTAATTCAGGGTCTACTCCTGGTCCACTTAACACTGTTTGTCCTACCTGTAAATTTTCAGGGGCTACAATATATCTTTTCTCACCATCTGCATAAGATAATAAAGCTATACGAGCAGTCCTATTTGGATCATACTCAATAGTTTTTACCGTAGCTGGTATTCCGTGCTTCTCTCTTTTGAAGTCGATAACACGATATTTCTTCTTATGACCTCCACCAATATTACGTTGGGTCATTTTACCTGTATTGTTACGTCCCCCAGATCTTTTTTTAGATCTAAGTAGAGTTTTCTCTGGTGTTGATGTTGTTACATCATCAAAAACAGGTGCTACTCTAAAACGTTGACCAGGTGTTGTTGGTTTTAATTTTCTAACCGCCATCTTTCTCTAATTCTTAAATTCCGCTATAGAAATCTATAATTTCACCTTCTTTAAGGGTAACTATCGCTTTTTTATATGATTGAGTCTTACCGTTCATCGCTCCAGATTTTGTGTATCTAGATTTAGATTTACCAGCAGTAATCATAGTTTTGACGGAAAGCACAGTTACTCCATATACTTTCTCTACTTCTTTTTTAATCTCAATTTTGTTAGCATCTTTATTTACAACAAATCCGAATTGGCTTTGTTCATTCAATTTAGATACTTTCTCTGTGATTAAAGGTTTTATTAGAATGCTCATTATTTTAATATTTCTTCAACTATTGAAATAGAACCTTCTAACATGAACAACTTCTCTGCATTAAGTACATCGTAAGTACTTAATTGATCAGCTGTAACAATGTTTACTTTAGGAATATTTCGCCCTGATTTATAAATGTTTTCGTTATTCGATGGTAAGACAAACAATACTCTACCTTTAACATCAAGGTTAGATAGTATGTTTACAAATTCCTTTGTCTTTGCTTTTTCCATCGTAAAGTCTTCAAGTATCACTAACGATTCTAACGATGCTTTATATGATAAAGCTGATTTTCTCGCTACTACTTTTAACTTCTTATTTAATTTAAAGCTGTAATCTCTTGGCGTAGGTCCAAATACTCTACCCCCACCTCTGAACACAGGTGACTTAATACTTCCCGCACGAGCTGTACCAGTACCTTTTTGTTTCTTTATCTTACGAGTAGATCCAGTGATTTCAGATCTTCCTTTTGCTTTATGAGTTCCTTGACGTCTATTTGCTAAATGTTGTTTTACATCAAGATAAATAGCATGATCATTAGGTTCTACCCCAAAAACTGCGTCAGACAATTGTACCGTCTTAGCTGATTTTTTTCCTTGTATATTAATTACTGATAACTCCATGACTATTTCTCTATAGTTACGTATGAATTTTTAGCACCCGCTACAGATCCTTTTACTAAAACAATGTTTCGGTCAGAAAGTATTTTAACTACTTCTAAGTTAACTGATTTAACTCTATCACTTCCCATTCTACCACCCATTCTCATTCCTTTGAATACACGAGAAGGTGTAGAACACGCACCGATAGAACCTGGTGCTCTTAGTCGATTATGCTGACCGTGAGTAGCTTGACCTACTCCACCAAAATTATATCTTTTTACAACACCTTGAAAACCTTTACCTTTAGACGTACCTACTACGTCTACAAATTCGCCTTCTTTCAAGATGTCATCTATTTTTAATTCTTGTCCTAATGCTACTTCTTTATCGAAGTCTCTAAATTCTACAATTTTTTTCTTAGGACTTACTCCTGCTTTTTTGAAATGTCCTAAAATTGTAGCAGACACATTCTTTTCTTTCGCCTCATCATAAGATAATTGAATAGATGCATAACCATCTATTTCTTCATTCTTTAGTTGAGTAACAAAACAAGGTCCTACTTCAAGTAGTGTACAAGGTGTATTAACACCATTGTTGTATACACTAGTCATTCCTATTTTTTTTCCTATTAATCCAGTCATCGTAACCTTATAGTTTTTGAAGTATTTTCCTTGCCTATCTTTTAAAGGATTGCAAAGTTAATCATTTTAACTAAGCATTCAAGCTTTACTTCAATTTATCCAGAAAAAAAATCATAAGTGCCTCAAAAAACACCTATAATCATCTTTCTATGAAAGTTATTATTTTATTTGAACATCTACTCCACTTGGTAATTCAAGTTTCATCAATGCTTCTACCGTTTTCGTGCTCGTTGTGTATATGTCAACAATTCTTTTGTAAGTACACAATTGAAATTGTTCACGAGATTTTTTATTCACGTGTGGTGAACGAAGAACTGTAAATTTTTCTTTTCTTGTTGGTAAAGGGATTGGTCCGTTTACTATCGCACCAGTAGGCTTTACCGCTCGTATGATTTTCTCGCAAGAATTATCAACCAAATTATGGTCGTAAGACTTAAGTTTTATTCTGATTTTCTGATTCATATCTTATAATACTTATACAGCTCCTTCTTTACTAATTATTTCTTTTGCAATATTTACTGGTACTTGATCGTATTGTGCAAATGTCAACGATGCGTTAGCACGACCAGAGGTAATTGTTCTTAAATCTGTAATATAACCAAACAACTCTGACAATGGTACATTCGCCTTAATTACTTGAGAAGTTCCTTTAGAATCCATCCCTTGCATAATACCTCTTCGTTTATTCAAATCACCTGTTACAGATCCAGTATACTCTTCTGGAGTAATTACTTCCACCTTCATTATTGGTTCCAACAATTTAGGAGTAGCTTTTGATCCCGCAGTTTTAAAACCTAAACGACCTGCTAATTCAAATGATAAACTATCCGAATCGACATCATGGAAAGAACCATGAAACAAACGTACTCGCATAGAGTCTACTGCAAACCCTGCTAAAGGACCGTTATTCATAGCCGATTCAAACCCTTTTTGAATAGAAGGAATGAATTCTTTTGGAATTATACCACCCTTAATTTCATCAATAAACTCTAACCCTGGCTCATCACCTTCTTTAGGACCTATTTCAAATGAAATGTCAGCAAATTTACCTCTACCACCTGATTGTTTCTTATACACTTCTCTGTGTTCTACCGTAGTAGTTAAACACTCTTTATAAGCAACCTGAGGAGCACCTTGGTTTATTTCAACACCAAACTCACGTTTAAGGCGATCCATAATTACATCAAGATGAAGTTCACCCATTCCACGGAGAATTGTTTGACCAGTTTCTACATCAGTATTTACTACTAATGTAGGATCCTCTTCTACCAATTTGCCAATTGCTACACCTAACTTATCAGCATCTGCTTGAGTTTTAGGCTCTATAGCGTATCCAATTACAGGTTCTGGAAAATCCATTGACTCTAATTGAATTGGATGTTTTATATCTGACAGAGTATCCCCTGTTTTCATACTCTTAAATCCAACAACTGCACCGATATCACCCGCACCTAATTGAGGTATAGAGTTTTGTTTATTCGCATGCATTTGGAAAATACGAGAAATACGCTCTTTCTTTCCACTAGTGTTATTCAATACATAAGAACCTGCTTCCAACATACCCGAATAAGCTCTAATAAAGCATAAACGACCTACGAAAGGATCCGTTGCAATTTTAAAAGCTAATGCACAAAATGGTTCGTCATAAGAAGGCTTTCTAGAAATCTCTTCTTCTGTATGAGGATCAATCCCGTAAATAGCTTCTTTTTCTACTGGTGAAGGTAAAATAGACATCACATAATCCAACATTGTTTGTACGCCTTTATTCTTAAAAGCAGACCCACATAACATTGGGACAATTTTCATTGAAATAGTTGCTTCTCTTAAAGCAGCTATTACTTCAGCTTCAGTAATTGAGTTAGGATCTTCGAAAAACTTCTCCATGAGTGTATCATCACATTCAGCAACTGCTTCTAGTAATTTCTCACGGTACTCAGTAGCCTCTTCAAGCATGTCGTCAGGAATAGGAATTTCTTCAAAAGTCATTCCTTTATCTTCTTCGTTCCAGATTAACCCTTTAAAGTTCACTAAATCGACAACTCCTCTAAAGTCATCTTCTGATCCGATAGGTAATTGTAAAGCCACTGCCTCACTACCTAACATTTCTTTTACTTGTTTACAAACATTTAAAAAGTCTGCCCCCTGTCGATCCATTTTATTAACGAACCCTATTCTAGGAACTTTATAATTGTCTGCAAGCCTCCAGTTAGTTTCAGATTGAGGTTCTACACCATCAACTGCACTAAACAAAAACACTAGACCATCCAATACACGTAATGAACGATTTACTTCAACAGTAAAATCAACATGACCAGGTGTGTCAATAATGTTTACATGATAATCTTGATCTCTGTAATTCCAATTAACGGTAGTAGCAGCAGAAGTAATAGTAATACCTCTTTCTTGCTCTTGCTCCATCCAGTCCATTGTAGCTGCACCATCATGAACTTCACCAATTTTATGGCTAATTCCTGCGTAATAAAGAATTCGCTCTGTAGTTGTGGTTTTACCTGCGTCAATATGTGCAGCAATCCCTATATTTCTAGTGTATCTTAAATCTCTTGCCATTACTCAATATTAAAATCTAAAGTGTGAGAATGCTTTATTTGCTTCAGCCATACGAAGAGTATCTTCTCTCTTCTTAACTGCAGCTCCCTCTCCTTTAGAAGCAGCAATGATTTCTCCCGCTAACTTTTCTACCATTGTATTTTCATGACGAGCACGCGAATATTTAATCATCCACTTCATTCCTAATGAAACTTTTCTATCTGGACGAACTTCCATTGGAACTTGAAATGTAGCACCACCAACTCGTCTACTTTTCACTTCTACATTTGGCATTACATTGCCTAATGCTTTTTTCCAAGTTTCTAATCCACCTTCTTCAGTTTTTTTCTCTACTAAATCACATGCTTGGTAAAAAATAGAGTATGCCCTTGATTTTTTACCGTCTAGCATTAAGTTGTTTACAAACTTAGTCACCATCACATCCTTAAATTTAGGATCTGGTAAAATGTATCGTTTTTTTGGTTTAGATTTTCTCATCTCTTATCTTATTTTTTAGGTTTTTTAGCACCATATTTAGATCTTCTTTGCAATCTTCCAGCTACTCCTGCTGTATCCAAAGCTCCACGAATGATGTGGTATCTTACACCTGGAAGGTCTTTTACTCTTCCTCCTCTAATCAAAACAATTGAGTGTTCTTGTAAATTATGTCCCTCTCCCGGGATATAAGCATTTACTTCTTTACCATTTGTTAATCTTACTCTAGCCACTTTTCTCATTGCTGAGTTAGGCTTTTTAGGAGTTGCGGTATACACCCTTGTACACACTCCTCTTCGTTGAGGACATGAGTCCAATGCTGGTGACTTAGACTTTGAAACAGTCTTAACTCTCCCTTTTCTTACTAGCTGTTGTATAGTAGGCATTTATATTATATTTATATAAGTTACTTTTTGGGTTTGCAAAGATACAATACTTTTTATCTCTTACAAACTTATTTTTATTTATTTACGCTTCACCTATAGTACCGCCAAAGTTCATCGGAATCTTTGGTCCACCATTCTCCAACTTAATTTCACTAAAAGCCTCTTCATACTTTCGAATATTATCATTCAAAGCAAGCATAAGGCGTTTAGCATGTTCTGGTGTTAGTATAATTCTAGACTTTACTTTTGCCTTAGGTACTCCGGGCATCATTCTTATAAAATCTACAACAAACTCACTGTTAGAATGAGCAATCATTGCCAAGTTAGCGTACACTCCCTCAGCGATTTCTTCTGATAGCTCTATATTAAGTTGTTCTGTATTTTGTTCGTTTTGTTCCATTAAGCATTCACTGATTCAGAAGGTTTTACACTTTCTGAAGTAGTTTTTGATTTTAAAGTTTCATACTCATCTTTGTTGGCAACAATGATATTATCCCATTGTCTCATTCCTGTACCCGCAGGTATTAAGTGTCCAACAATAACATTTTCTTTTAATCCTTTTAATTCATCGGCTTTTCCTTGAATAGACGCCTCACTCAAGACTTTAGTAGTCTCTTGGAATGAAGCCGCAGACATAAAACTATCTGTACCTAAAGATGATCTTGTAATACCTCTTAACGTTGGTTTAGAAACTGCAGGTTGTGCATCTCTAACTTTAACAAGTTTCTGATCTTGTCTTCTTAGTTTAGAATTTTCATCTCTTAATTTTCTAGGGCTAATCAACATACCTGGTTTAAGCTCAGTGCTATCACCTGCATCAGTTACTACTTTCTTATCAAGAATATCATCATTTTGACGCATAAACTCTTGTTTATCTGCAATTTGATTATTCAAGAAGATTGTATCACCTGCATCAATCACTTCTACCTTTCTCATCATTTGACGAACGATACATTCTAAGTGTTTATCATTGATTTTCACTCCTTGTAGGCGATATACCTCCTGAGTTTCATTCACAATATACTCTTGTACTGCCGTAGGTCCTTTGATTGCAAGAATATCTGCTGGAGTAATTACACCATCAGATAAAGGGTAACCTGCTTTCACATAATCATTATCCTGTACTAAAATGTGTTTCGATAATGAAACGAAATATTTCTTTTTCACACCATCCTTAGACTCAATGAAAATTTCTCTATTCCCTCTCTTAACTCCACCATAAGTAACAACACCATCAATCTCTGACACTACTGCAGGGTTAGATGGGTTTCTTGCTTCAAATAATTCTGTCACACGAGGAAGTCCCCCTGTAATATCACTAGTCTTCCCACCTGTTCTTGGTATTTTAGCTAATACCTGACCAGCTTGTATTTTCTGACCATCTTCAACCGAAATGTGAGCACCTACTGGTAAATTATACGCTCTATCATCTCCACCATCAACCGCTGCTACGTTAATAGCCGGATTTTTAGCTTTGTCTTTAGTTTCAATTACAATTTTTTCTGCGTGACCTGTATGATCATCAGATTCCTCTTTATATGTAATACCTATTTCTACAGATTCAAATTCAATCTTACCTGAGAATTCAGAAATAATCACAGCATTATAAGGATCCCAATTACAAATCTTAGCTCCTTTTTTCACTTTCTCACCGTCTTCAACATGTAAGAATGAACCATAAGGAACATTTTGGGTCATTAATATTTTTTTCGTTTTAGGCTCAATCACCTGAATCTCTCCAGCTCTTCCTAAAATTATTTTTACTTTTTCTCCTTCTTCGTTTTCTGTTTCAATAAATCGAACATCTTCGAAGACTACAGTACCTACACCTTTTGCAGTTATTGTAGCGTCTACAGCAATATTAGATGCTGTACCACCTACGTGGAATGTTCTAAGTGTAAGCTGAGTACCTGGCTCACCGATTGACTGAGCGGCAATTACACCTACAGCCTCTCCTACTGTCACCATTGTACCAGAAGAAAGGTTACGCCCATAACATTTCGTACAAACACCTCTTGCTGATTCACAAGTTAAAACTGAGCGAATCTCTACTGTCTCAATTTTAGCTTCCTCTATTTCAGCAGCAATTTCTTCTACTATTTGATCTCCAGCTTTTACTATTATTTCATTAGTATCTGGGTGATAAACATCATGTACAGAAACTCTACCTAATATTCTTTCGAATAAAGATTCTACTATATCGTCATTGTCTTTAAGGGCAGATACTTCTAAACCTCTTAAAGTACCACAATCTGCTTCATTGACAACTACATCTTGTGCTACATCTACCAATCTACGAGTCAAATAACCTGCATCGGCTGTTTTAAGAGCTGTATCGGCAAGACCTTTACGAGCACCGTGAGTAGAAATAAAGTATTCAATTACATCTAATCCTTCTTTAAAGTTAGATAAAATCGGGTTTTCAATAATAGCTCCTACAGATCCTGCTAAGTTTTTCTGTGGCTTTGCCATCAAGCCTCTCATTCCACCTAACTGACGAATTTGTTCACGAGAACCACGTGCTCCTGAGTGCATCATCATATAAATAGAGTTAAACCCTTGATCTTCTGCCTCTAATTGAGTCATTAAAGTATCAGTAAGCTGAGAGTTTACTCTAGTCCAAATATCAATTACTTGGTTATAACGCTCATTATCTGTAATAAGCCCCATTAAATAATTATTCCAAACTCCGTCAACCTCTTTCTTAGCATTTGCTACCAATTCAGCTTTTTCGACAGGAATCATGATATCACCAAGACCAATAGATAAACCACCTTTGTAGGCAATCGTAAATCCTAAGTGTTTGATATCATCCAAGAAATGAGCTGTGGCTGCCATTCCTGCTTCCTTAAACACTCTAGAGATTATCTCTTGTAATTTTTTCTTAGTCAACAATTCATCTATATAACCTACTTCTTTAGGCATAAGTGTGTTAAATATAACACGACCTGCTACCGTTTCAATTACTTTGTCTACAAGCTCACCATCTTCTCTGATAGATACTTTTACTTTAATACAAGCATTTTTATCTAACTTACCTTCATTTAAAGCAATGATTACTTCTTCAGCACCATAAAAAGTCATGTCCTCACCTTTTACTACCTCATTGTCAGTAGAACGTCTACCTTTTGTTAAGTAATACAGCCCTAATACCATGTCTTGAGATGGTACAGCAATTGGTTTACCATTAGCTGGATTCAATATGTTATGAGATGCCAACATTAATAATGAAGCTTCCAATACAGCGGCATTACCAAGCGGTACATGCACGGCCATCTGGTCACCATCAAAATCGGCATTAAATGCGGTACATACTAATGGATGTAACTGAATTGCTTTACCTTCTATCAATTTAGGTTGGAAAGCTTGAATACCTAATCGGTGTAATGTAGGGGCACGATTTAAAAGAATTGGATGTCCTTTTAAAACATTCTCAAGAATATCCCATACTACAGGGTCTTTTCTGTCAACTATTTTCTTAGCAGATTTTACAGTCTTTACAATTCCTCTTTCAATCAGTTTCCTGATTACAAAGGGCTTGAATAACTCTGCTGCCATTTGCTTAGGCAATCCACACTCATGAAGTTTCAACTCTGGTCCTACTACAATTACAGAACGACCTGAATAATCTACACGCTTACCTAATAAATTTTGACGGAAACGCCCTTGTTTACCTTTAAGCATATCGCTCAAAGATTTAAGAGAACGATTACCATCAGCTTTAACAGCATTTACTTTACGTGAATTATCAAATAAAGAATCTACTGCTTCCTGAAGCATACGTTTTTCATTACGTAATATTACTTCTGGAGCTTTGATCTCAATTAATCTTTTCAGACGATTATTTCTAATAATAACTCTTCTGTATAAATCATTCAAATCAGAGGTTGCAAAACGTCCACCATCCAATGGTACTAATGGTCTTAATTCTGGCGGAATCACTGGAACCATACGGATAATCATCCATTCTGGTCTATTTTCAATTCTCTTACGAGAATCTCTGAATGACTCAATTACTTTTAAACGTTTTAAAGCTTCTGCTTTACGTTGTTGAGAAGTTTCATTAGATGCTTTGTGACGCAAGTCAGCAGAAAGAGTATCTAAGTCTAATCTTGACAATAACATTTCTAATGCATCAGCACCCATTTTAGCGATAAACTTGTTTGGGTCACTATTATCTAATTGTTGATTTTCTCTTGGAAGTTTATCTATAATATCTAAATACTCATCCTCAGTTAAGTATTCTAAATATTCAATTCCATCTTCAGCCTTAACACCAGCTTGAATTACTACAAATCTTTCGTAGTAAATAATTTGGTCTAATTTTTTAGTCGGAAGACCCAATAAATATCCTATTTTGTTAGGCAATGAACGGAAATACCAAATATGAGCTACAGGAACTACTAATTCCACATGTCCCATTCTTTCACGTCTTACTTTTTTCTCTGTTACTTCAACCCCACATCTATCACAGATAATTCCTTTGTAACGAATACGCTTGTATTTCCCACAATGGCATTCCCAATCCTTAACAGGTCCAAATATTCTTTCACAGAACAAACCTCCCATTTCTGGTTTATATGTTCTATAATTAATCGTTTCCGGCTGAGTTACCTCGCCATAAGATCTCTCAAGAATTGACTCAGGCGATGCCAAGCTCAATGTTATTTTTGAGAAATCGGAATTAACAGCATTATTCTTCTTAAAAGCCATACTATATCTATTAAATATTTAAAGCCACTATTATACAATAGTGGCAATCAATGAATATTAATCTAATGTTATCTCTAAAGCTAAACCTCTTAACTCGTGAACCAATACATTGAATGATTCTGGAATATTTGGTTTAGGAAGATTATCTCCTTTAACGATTGCTTCGTACGTTTTAGCACGACCAATAACATCATCAGATTTAATCGTCAAGATTTCTTGTAGAATATGAGCTGCACCAAATGCCTCTAATGCCCATACCTCCATCTCACCAAAACGCTGACCACCAAACTGTGCTTTACCACCTAATGGTTGCTGAGTGATTAACGAGTACGGTCCGATAGAACGAGCGTGCATTTTATCATCTACTAAGTGACCTAATTTCAGCATATAAGTAAGACCAACAGTTACTGGTTGATCAAACACTTCTCCCGAAAGTCCGTCGTATAAATACTGACGTCCAAAGTTTGGAATTCCTGCTTCATCAAGTTCTTTTATAACATCTGCTTCAGTAGCTCCATCAAAGATAGGCGTAGCATAACGACGTCCCATCTTAAGACCTGCTAAACCTAATGCTGCCTCATAAATCTGACCAATATTCATACGAGAAGGTACTCCTAATGGGTTCAAAACGATATCCACTGGATCTCCATCCGCAGTAAACGGCATATCTTCTTCACGGACAATTTTGGCCACAACACCTTTATTACCGTGGCGACCAGCCATCTTATCTCCTACTTTAAGCTTACGCTTTTTAGCAACATATATCTTAGCTAGCTTCACAATACCCGCTGGTAACTCATCACCAACTTCTATTGCAAATCTATCACGTTTGAACGCTGCTATTACAGAATTACGAGACTCGTTGAAATTACGAATAGTAGCTATTACTAATGCATTTATATCATCGTCTCCAGTAGCATTTTCTAAGATAAGGTCAGAAATAAAGTTTGCCTCTTCAGGAACTACATAACTGCTCTCATCTCTATACATGTTTTTATCTGGGAAGAAGTTACTCTCAATGTTTTTCTGATTGAACTTAACTCCTTTAGAAACGATTTCTTCACCAAATTTATGTATTACGCCTTCACTTGTTTTACCATCTAATAACGCTACTAGTTTAGACACCAATCTAGCACGAAGTGCTATCAAATCTTTTCGATAAACACCTTTTAGCTCTACTACTGCTTTTTTGGAATATACTCTAGAATCTTTATCCTTTTTAGGTCGAGAGAATAACTTTGCACCAATCACAACACCTCTTAACGAAGGTGAAGCTTTAAGCGAAGCATCTTTTACATCTCCTGCTTTATCACCAAAAATTGCTCTCAAAAGTTTTTCTTCTGGTGTAGGATCAGTTTCTCCTTTAGGAGTAATCTTACCTATCAAGATATCACCTTCCTTTACCTCTGCCCCCTCTCTAATTACACCATTTTCATCCAAATTCTTAACAGCTTCTTCGCTTACATTCGGAATCTCTGATGTCAACTCTTCTTCTCCTCTTTTAGTATCTCTTACTTCTAATTCAAATTCTTGAACATGTATAGAAGTAAAAGTATCATTACGTACAATTTTTTCAGAAATAACAATTGCATCCTCAAAGTTGTACCCTTGCCATGGCATGTACGCTACTCTTAAGTTTTTACCTAAAGCTAGCTCACCATTGTTGGTTGAGTATCCTTCTACTAAAACTTGTCCTTCTACAACTTTATCTCCTTTAGAAACAATAGGGACATGGTTAATAGTAGTGTCTTGATTAGTTCTCTGGAATTTGATTAGGTTGTATGTTTTCTTACTTCCTTCAAAAGAAACAAGCTCCTGTCCTTCGTTATGCTTGTAATTAATTACAATTTTAGTTGCATCAACAAAGATAACTTTTCCTGTACCTTCAGCATACAAAAGTGTTCTTGAGTCAACCGCTACCCTTCTTTCAAGTCCAGTACCCACAATTGGAGCTTCTGGCTTTAATAAAGGAACAGCTTGACGTTGCATATTAGACCCCATCAATGCTCTATTGGCATCATCATGCTCTAAGAAAGGAATCATTGACGCTGCAACAGATACAATCTGATTAGGTGCAACATCCATATACCTAAGCTCTTTAGGTTCTACTACTGGGAAATCTCCTTCTTTTCTTGCCTTAATTTTATCATTCAAGAAAATACCTTTATCGTCAATAATTGCATTCGCTTGAGCGATGTTGCAACCACCTTCTTCTTCCGCAGTAAGGTATTTAATTGCTTTAGAAACTTTACCATTCTTCACCTCTCTATAAGGAGTTTCAATAAAGCCCATTCTATTCACCTTTGCGTGTACACACATTGATGAAATCAACCCAATATTAGGTCCTTCTGGAGTTTCAATAGTACATAAACGTCCGTAGTGAGTGTAATGTACATCTCTTACTTCAAACCCTGCACGCTCTCTAGACAAACCACCTGGTCCTAGTGCAGACATTCTACGTTTATGAGTAATCTCAGAAAGTGGATTCGTTTGATCCATGAATTGAGACAACTGATTTGTACCAAAGAATGAATTAATTACAGAACTTAAAGTACGTGCATTAATTAAATCAACTGGTTTAAAATCTTCGTTATCACGAACATTCATTCTCTCTTTAATAGTACGCGCCATTCTTGAAAGCCCTACTCCAAATTGAGAATAAAGTTGCTCTCCTACTGTACGCACACGACGATTGCTCAAATGGTCAATATCATCAACTACAGCTTTAGAGTTGATTAAACCAATTAAGTATTTAACAATTGCAATGATATCTTCATTAGTTAAAACACGCTTATCTGTATCGATATCATGTCCTAACTTTTTATTTATTCTATAACGTCCTACTTCACCCAAGTCATAACGTCTATCACTAAAGAATAGGTTATGAATAATCTCACGAGCTGTTTGCTCATCTGGTGCTTCAGTATTACGTAACTGTCTATATATTTGCTCTACTGCTTCTTTCTCTGTGTTAGAGTTATCTTTTTGAAGCGTATTATAAATAATAGTATAATCAGCTATATTAATATTCTCTTTATGAAGAGTTACAGATTTAAAACCTGAATCTAAAATAAGCTCAACGTCTTCTTTAGTTAAGATATGATCTCTTTCTAGTAATACTTCATGGCGGTCAATAGAAACAACTTCACCTGTATCTTCATCAACAAAATCCTCTGTCCATGAGCGAAGTAATCTAGCCGCTAATTTACGACCAATTGCTTTTTTAAGACCTGTTTTAGTTGCAGAAACTTCTTCTGACAAATCAAATAAGTCTAATATATCTTTATCCGAACCATAACCTATTGCTCTAAGAAGAGTAGTTACGGGGAATTTTTTCTTTCTATCTATATATGCATACATCACGCTATTAACGTCTGTAGCAAACTCTATCCAAGATCCTTTAAAAGGGATGATACGAGCTGAATATAGTGGGGTTCCATTAGTATGTGTGCTTTGAGCAAAGAACACACCTGGGGAACGGTGTAATTGTGATACGATACAACGCTCTGCACCATTTATCACAAATGCTCCTTTGGCAGTCATATATGGGATATTTCCCAAAAACACCTCTTGTTCTATTGTCTCAAAATCTTCATTTTCCTCATCATTACATGACAGGCGAAGCTTTACTTTAAGAGGAACAGAATAAGTTAACCCTCTATCTACACACTCTGTAACAGAGTACTTAGGTGGGTCTATATTAAAATCAATAAATTCAAGATTGAATATATCTCTTGAATCATTAATTGGAAAGTTTTCGTTAAAAACTCTGTATAAACCTTCTTCATGTTTAGTATCGGCAGTAGTGCCAATCTGAAAGAAGTCTTTAAATGATTGAAGTTGTAAGTCTAGAAAGTCTGGGTAATCTATAACTGCAGTTGTTCTTGCAAAGTTAATTCTCCCAGTTTTTTTATCTATAGTAGCCAATGTCGAAAGAGTTTTGATGAATAATAGGTTGTACTTTTTTGTACAAAACCACAAAAGACCCTAGTCAAAAACTAGGGTCTAATAGCGTGTGAAAAGAGTTTAATTATTTTAACTCTACTTCAGCACCTGCTTCTTCTAATTGTTTTTTAAGTCCTTCAGCTTCGTCTTTAGCTAATCCTTCTTTGATTGCTTTAGGGGCTGCGTCTACAAGACCTTTAGCTTCTTTAAGACCTAATCCTGTAAGTTCCTTCACAAGTTTCACTACAGCAAGCTTAGCGCTACCTGCAGAAGTAAGTACTACAGAGAATTCTGATTGTTCAGCTGCTGCGTCACCGCCATCTGCTGCTCCACCTACTGCTACTGCTACTGCTGCTGCCGCTGGTTCGATACCATGCTCGTCTTTTAAGATACCAGCTAGTTCATTAACTTCTTTCACAGAAAGATTTACTAATTGTTCCGCGAATTCTTTTAAATCTGCCATTTTATTTTAGATTTTGATTGTTACTAATTTATACTTTTTTTATTACTCGGCTCTATCCGATAATGTTTGAAGAATTCCTGATAATTGATTACCTCCGCTTTTAAGAGCAGAAATAACGTTTTTAGCAGGTGACTGAAGTAAGCCAATAACTTCTCCAATAAGTTCTGTCTTAGATTTAAGACTACTTAATTGGGCAAGATTATCATCTCCAATAAACACGTCTGAGTCAATATAAGCTGCTTTCAATAAAGGTTTTTCAGTGCCTGCTCTGAATGCTTTCACAACCTTTGCAGGTGTGCTAGCGTTGTCTTCAGTGGCAAACATGATTCCTGAGAATCCTTTAAGTGCTGCGCTAATTTCATCTGTCGGTTTATCGGCTTTTTCTAAGGCTTTCTTAATCAAAGTGTTTTTATACACTTTGTATTCAATACCTCCTTCAAAGCATTTTCTTCTGAAACCGTTTGTCTCGGCTACGCTAAGTCCAGATGCATCAAGAATATAAAAATATTCTGTTGCACTTAGTTTTCCACTTAACTCCTCAACAATCTCTGCTTTTTGTTCTCTATTCATAACTATGCTACAACTATTGAGTTTTTGTCAACTTTTACACCAGGGCTCATTGTACTTGATATTGTAACACTCTTTACATAAGTACCTTTTGCTGATGAAGGTTTAAGTTTAAGAATTGTTTGAAGTAATTCATTGGCGTTTTCTTTTATCTTTTCTGGAGAAAAAGATGCACGACCGATGGAAGCATGAATTATTCCAAATTTATCAACCCTAAAGTCAATCTTACCTTGTTTTATTTCCTTTACTGCGTTTCCAATATTTGGTGTAACTGTACCTGCTTTTGGATTCGGCATTAAGCTTCTAGGTCCTAATATACGTCCTAGTTTACCTACTTTACCCATTACAGAAGGCATTGTAACTAGTACATCGAAGTCTAGCCATCCGCTTTCTATTTTGGTTACCATATCGTCCAACCCTACAAAGTCTGCACCAGCTTCTTTGGCTTCTGCTTCTTTGTCTGGAGTACAAATTACTAATACTCGTAAGTCACGACCTGTACCATGTGGAAGGGCTACTACACCTCTTACCATCTGATCTGCTTTACGTGGATCTACACCCAACTTTACATCTACATCTACTGATGCGTCAAATTTAGTTGTTGTAATATCTTTTACAATTTTAGACGCTTCCTCTAGTGAATACACTTGAGAGGGGTCATACTTTGCTAGTGCTGATTTTCTATTTTTTGATAATGCCATCTTATAATATTAGTTTTCCCAAGGAGGAGTACCTACTACGTTAATACCCATACTTCTTGCTGTACCTGCTACCATTTTCATTCCTGATTCTATTGTGAAACAGTTAAGGTCTGGCATTTTAATTTCAGCAACTTCTCTTACGATATCCCATGATACTTTACCTACTTTAATTAGGTTAGGTTCACCGGATCCTTTTTTGATTTTACCTTTTTCTAACAACAATACTGCTGCAGGAGGAGTTTTGATTACAAAATCAAAAGACTTGTCTGCATAGATTGTTAATAGAATAGGTAATACCTGTCCTTGCTTTTCCTGTGTACGCGCATTAAACGCCTTACAGAAATCCATAATATTAAGTCCTTTTGCACCTAGTGCTGGACCAATCGGTGGTGCTGGATTAGCTTGCCCACCTCTCACTTGTAGCTTTAAATAGCCTGTGATTTCTTTTGCCATTATTAGTTTTCTTTTTCTACTTCTGTATAACTTAGCTCTACTGGGGTATTACGACCAAAGATCTTCACTACCACGCTAAGTTTCTTTTTCTCTTCAAAGACTTCTTGAACTGCTCCTGAGAAACCGCTGAAAGCACCATCAATTACTTTTACAGATTCTCCCTGTACGTAACTAATGTCTAATGAAACATCTTCGGAAAGCTCATCCACTTTACCTAAGATTCTGTTTACTTCAGATTGTCTCAAAGGAACTGGCTTACGGAGTACTCCACCTTCATTACCTAGAAAGCCCATTACTCCTGGAACGCTTTTAATCAAAGGCTCAACTTCTCCATTGGATAAGTCGGCTGATACAAGCATATATCCTGGGAAATAATTACGTTCACGAACGCGTTTTTTACCATTACGAATTTCATAAACTTTTTCCATTGGTATCATTACCTCTGGAATAAATTCATCCATCCCTCTACGATCAATTTCTATATCAAGATAAGCTTTTACTTTCTTCTCTTGTCCACTTACTGCCCTTACGACATACCATTCTAATCCTTCTGCCATGGGGTCAATTAATATATTTGAGCCATAACACCTTCTATAATCTTATCTATCCCAAATAATAGTGCACCAGACAACAATGTTGCGATCACCACCATTACAGAAGACTTGTTTAAGTCAGGCCATTCTGGCCAAGTCACGAGCTTTAGCTCTTCAAATGACTCGTTGAAGTATGTTATTACTTTTTTCATGTTATTCTTTAATTCGAGACTCTCAGCACGGGCGGTAGGACTCGAACCTACAACCAATGGTTTTGGAGACCACTACTCTACCAATTGAGCCACACCCGCAAAACGACCCCCTTCTTCCGAAGAGGGTCGCAAAGATATAAATATATTTTCAATAATACAATACTGTATTACAGAAATATATTACTCAACAACTTTAGTTACTTGCCCAGCTCCTACAGTTCTACCACCCTCACGGATTGCAAACTTAAGACCTTCTTCCATAGCAACAGGATTGATAAGCTCAACAGTAATTGTTACATTATCACCAGGCATTACCATTTCTACACCATCACCAAGTTGTACTTCTCCAGTAACATCTGTTGTTCTGAAGTAGAATTGTGGGCGGTATTTGTTAAAGAATGGAGTGTGACGTCCACCTTCTTCTTTAGAAAGTACGTATACTTCTGCTTGGAATTTAGTGTGAGGAGTTACAGTACCTGGTTTACAGATTACCATACCTCTTCTGATGTCAGTTCTTTCTACACCACGTAGTAAAAGACCTACATTATCACCAGCTTCACCTCTATCTAATATTTTACGGAACATTTCTACTCCTGTAATTGTAGATGTCATGTCTTCAGCTCCCATTCCTAGGATTTGAACTGGGTCACCAGTATTGATAATACCTTTTTCGATACGACCAGTAGCAACAGTACCACGACCAGTGATAGAGAATACATCCTCTACAGGCATTAAGAAATCTTTTTCGATGTCACGTTTTGGTAATGGAATGTGGCTATCAACAGCTTCCATCAATTCTTCGATTGATTTTACCCATTCGGCATCTCCATTAAGACCACCAAGTGCAGAACCTTTGATGATTGGACAGTCAGTATAACCGTTTTTCTCAAGTTCTTCAGTAACTTCCATTTCTACTAATTCAATTAGTTCTGGATCGTCTACCATATCGCATTTGTTTAAGAAAACAACGATACTAGGAACACCAACCTGACGTGCAAGTAAGATGTGTTCTTTAGTTTGTGGCATTGGACCATCTGTTGCAGCTACTACTAGTATAGCTCCATCCATTTGTGCAGCACCTGTAATCATGTTTTTTACATAATCGGCGTGACCTGGACAGTCAACGTGAGCGTAGTGACGAATTTCTGTTTCGTACTCAATGTGAGATGTATTAATTGTAATACCTCTTTCTTTTTCTTCTGGTGCATTATCGATTTGGTCGAAATCTTTTTTCTCTCCACCTAATTTTTCAGTTAATACTGAAGATATAGCAGCAGTTAAAGTTGTTTTACCGTGATCGACATGACCAATTGTACCAATGTTTACGTGTGGTTTAGAACGATCAAATGTTTCCTTAGCCATTTTTTTATTGAATTAGATTTAACGAAATAAATTTATAATTAACTTAAATTATACAAACACATAGAACTATTCAACTTTCCACAATTACCCGAGGGTAATAGAAAATTAAATAGAGCCAACGACGGGAATCGAACCCGTGACCTCTTCCTTACCAAGGAAGCACTCTACCCCTGAGCTACATCGGCTACAGTGTAAGAGCATTTTATTCTATAAAAGCCGAAAACATTCAAATTAATGATTGTTTTCAGCGTTTTATTGAGCGGGTGATCGGTTTCGAACCGACAACCTACAGCTTGGAAGGCTGTCGCTCTACCAGTTGAGCTACACCCGCTAATTAACCTAACTAAAGGTTGGTGGGGGGAGTAGGATTCGAACCTACGAAGTCATAGACAACAGAGTTACAGTCTGCCCCAGTTGGCCGCTTTGGTATCCCCCCAATATTCTCTTTTCAGAACTGCCCTCTTTAGTTATCCTTTTGATGAATTGACTAAAACGGATTGCAAATATAAGCACCTTTTTTTCTTTTGCAATAGCTCACCCACTATTTTTTTATATTTTTTTGTATTCGTTTTTTATACAGCAGTTTTTCATGAGAGATTTGACCTAACTGGGTAATGCTATTTCTCATAAAAAGTACTCAATCACCTTCTAAACAGTACAAAACTCACGAAGTGAGTTTGGCTTAGGGATAGAGCGGTTTGTTTGAAATCCTTTTTTTGTTTTTATGTTTTTGTGCACTTCAACAAACTAAGCATGACAAAAACATAAAAACAAAAAAAGATTGAGTAGCGAAAGCCCGACTATCGCTTGAGTTGTGAAACGAAGTGGAACAAACTCAAGCGATAGGAAGCCCCTAATTATTTAATTTATATTCATACCGAGCATAAGCGTCTACTAGTACGGGGTCGGTTTCTTTGCTAACAATTTTTTTTCTATACTTATTTGCTAATGGGTCTCGGTGCATATAATAGAGGGCTTTGTAGGCACTAAATCTTGCGTATTTTTGTTTGTCGGTGAGGGCTATTTGATTGAGTATATTTATTATTTTTTCTTTGTTTTCTTTGGTTTGGTTCATTGTATAAATACCCAAAAGTGGTGATAGTCCTATTTTGTCTATTGAATTGAGGTTGAGGTAGGTTTGTAGTGCCCAATTGAGGTTACTGGTGTCTTTTGTTGCGGTATAGTATTCTAATATTCCTTTGGATACTTCTAGTTTGTTGAGTTGTTTGTATTTGTCTATTGTGGCTGGTGGTAGTGCTATATTGGATATGGCAAGTGCGGATAGAGATGCTGCCAATACCGTGTATGAGGAGTCGTTAAGGCTTTGCGAAAACAGTGTTTTAAGTGCTGGGCTTAGCTCTTGGTGTTGTGTGGCCAAAAAACGAATTGCGTCTGCTCGTACAAGGCTTTTTTTGTCGTGTTTGGCTTGGTATAGAATGTATTTTTCGAGTTGAGGGCTGTAGTTAAGGGTGTAAAGTCCTTGGATTGCTTTTTGGCGAATTTCGTGATAATCGTCTTTTAAGGCTAAGAGAAAGGTGTTGAGTATCACTTTTTTGATACTGTCTGTTTGGGTTAAATTTTGTTTTGTACTCATTATGGCTTGCATATATTCAAGGGCATCGTATCTGTCTTGAAATTTGTCTGACCATTTGTATAGGTTAATGCGTTCTTGTAGGGTATAGTTTTCAGTTATTTCGGCTAGTAGCTGATGTTCTGCGTCAAAAACAATTGCTGTTGGGGTTTCGGTTAATGGAATTGCAATCATCTGCTTGGCTTGGGTGATTTGTATGTCGTATTGGGTTTCTTTACCTACGGCATTCCAAAGCCCTACTTTGAGTGGTAGTTTGTATATTGGGGTATATAGTGTGTCTTGTTGTTGTGTAATGGTTAGTAATAGTGTGTCTCCTTTTATGATTTTATCTACTTGAAGCTGTGGATGTCCTGCTTTCATGTACCATTGGTCAAAAAACCATTTGAGGTCTAGTCCTGTTTCGTCTTCGAAGGCTAGGCGAAGTTCGTGAATTTCGGCATCGGTGTATTGGTTTTGATTAAGGTAGCGACTTAGTGAGGAAAAAAACGCATCGTCTCCTAGGTGTTTGCGTAGCATGTGTAGGACTAGCCCACCTTTGTTGTACGAGTGTCTATCAAACATATCCATGGGTGTGTTGTAATGGTAGTTGACAATTGGGTGTTGCAAGGTTCGGGCTTGGCTCAAATAGCCTTTCATTTCTTCCAAGCGGTGTGCGTCTGCTCGGTTTCTACCGTATTTATGTTCAAACCACAGGTATTCGGAGTAGTTGGCAAAGGATTCGTTGAGGGTTAAGTTGCTCCATGATTTGCAAGTGACTAAGTCGCCAAACCAATGGTGAAATAGCTCATGGGCGATGATATAGTCCCAGTCTTTGTCTAATAATTCCTTATCGGTGAGTTGTACTTGTTCCATAAAGATTGTAGCGGATGTGTTTTCCATTGCTCCAGATACATAGTCTCTGACAATAATCTGCGAGTATTTTGCCCAGGGGTAGTCGTAGCTGAGTAGTTCAGAGAAGAATGTCATCATTTCGGGTGTGTTGCCAAATATGGCTTTTGCATAGGGGGCGTATTCTTTTTCTACGTAATAATCTACGTCTATGTCTTGCCAAGTGTCTTGTATTTTGACAAATTCTCCTACTGCCATCATAAATAGGTATGGGGCGTGGGGTTGGTCTTGTTTCCAACAGTCGGTTCGGGTGCCGTTGTCATTGTCTATGGAATATTGCAATGCTCCGTTGGATAGGGTGATAAAGTTTGTGTCCACGGTGATGTACATTTCTTGTGTGGATTTTTGGTTAGGGCTGTCTATTGTAGGAAACCAACAGGAAGAGGCTTCTGGTTCTCCTTGTGTCCAAATTTGTCGTGGTTTTCCTTTTTCTTCTCCTAGTGGGTTGATGAAGTATAGTCCTCTCCTATCTGTAATGGCTCTGCCTCCTTTGGTGTCTAGCTCGTTGGGCTGTGCTATATAGGTGATATAGAGCTTTAGGGTGTCTTTTCGGGTAAATGTTTTGCCTAGGTTTATTTTGAGTTTTACACTGTCTAGGTATTGGTAGTTGAGTTTTTGTGTTGTGCCGTCTTGTGCTAATAGGCTTACGCTAATGTCTGCATAGCCTTGTGCGTCTAATGTGATTGTGTGCTGATTGTAAAAGTAGGGTGCGACTGATAGTGTTGCTTTGCCAAACATTGTTTGTTTGTTCCAATCAAATGATACGTCTAGCTTGGTGTGGATGAGTCTAAATGTTTTTTGCTCGGAAGGGCGATACGGTGCAGGTTCTGGCACATAGGCTGGGGTTTTCGTTATTGTTTTGGTTGTTCTGCTTTGTATAGTTGTGGTGGGCTTAGTTTTTTTGGCAACAGTGGTACAGGCAAAAAATAGAAAAGGAAGGACTAGTATTTGTAAATATTTCATGTTTGATTTTTAATTTCTGCGATGATGTAAATATAGTAAGGAATTTTAATCTGGCGTAAATTGAGTGTAAAAAGTTATCTACGTTTATTATGCTTTGAGACCTTCCTTTTTTGAGAGAATTTTGGTAAGTTGGGGGATGGGAAGAGAAATAAGTAATTCTATCACAGAAAGTTGTTAAAAAAAGAAACCCTACCGAAGGCAGGGTTAAAAGACTTTACGTCTACGGCATATAGCCTTATTGTGATAAGATTACTCAACAAAGATAGGATAAAAAATTAAATAAAAAAATATGAGCAGGGTATTAGGATTAGATTTAGGAACAAATTCAATTGGTTGGGCATTAATTGATGAAACAAAGAATCAAATAATTGGAATGGGTAGCAGAATTTTTCCTGCAGGAGTTAATGACCTAGGTCAAGGGAAAAAGGAGGTTTCAAAAAATGCTGGAAGAACCGATGCTAGAGGGAAAAGAAGGCAATTCTTCAGGCAACGACTTAGAAAACGTTTTATTTTAAAAATACTTTCCGAAAATGGCTTGTGCCCAATCCCTCCTGAAGACCTAAAGCCTTGGGATGCAAAAACCGTATTCCCTAAGCTAATTGGCTGGTTCAAATTAAATCCATATGAACTACGAGAAAAAGCTACGCATAGTCAAATTAGTTTAGAAGAACTCGGTAGAGTATTTTACCACATGATACAACGTAGAGGGTTTCAGAGTAATAGTAGAAGTGCGGGAAAAGAAGATGGTACAATCTATGATGGAAAACCTAAAGAAGGAAAGATAGGAATTAACGATACACGTAATAGCATTGCTAACAAAACACTAGGAAGTTACTTATACGAGATAAGTCCGAAAGAAAACGAAGCTTATATTGAAAACCTTGAACGGATACGAAACAGATACACTACAAGACAAATGTATATTGATGAGTTTGAGGAAATATGGGAAGTCCAAAAAGAATTTCATAAAAAATTAAACAAGGAATTAAAAACTAAAATAGGTGGGAGAAAAAAAGAAGGCTACGATCATGATGGCGTATTGTTTCACCAAAGACCTCTTCGCTCTCAAAAGCACCTAGTCGGCAATTGCACCCTAGAACCTAAGAAAACAAAAACACCTATTAGCACAATTATTTTTGAAGAGTTCAAGATATATCAATGGGTGAACACCGTAGAATGCAATGAACGAAAACTATCTTCTGAAGACAGAGAGTTATTAGCACAAGAATTACTCATAAAGCCAAAACCAAAGTTTAAAGCTCTACGAAAAGTAATTGACAAGTTGGACAGTGGGTATAGATTTAACTATAAAGATGATGATAAAATTTCTGGCTCTCATACCATTAGTAGTTTATCCAACAAAAAGTTTTTTGGTAAAAAATGGTTTAATTTCTCTAACCAAGAAAAAGAAAATATTTGGCATACCCTGTACGATTTTGAAGACATTAGTAACCTAAAAGAATATGCTATAAAAAAATGGGGGTTTGATAATGAAAAAGCGGAATTAATCGCTAAATTTAATTTAAAAGATGGTTATTCTAGCTTAAGTAAAAAAGCCATCAACAACATCCTTCCTTTTTTGAAACTAGGATATACTTATGACATTGCAGTAGTACTAGGCGGTATAAAAAATGCGTTTGGGAAACAGTGGAGTTCTTTAATAAAAGAAGAAAAAGACCTTATACTAGATAACATATACGATATAGTAAGAGAGGGGAGAAAGGGTGGTTTTATAAAAGGTCTTAAAGAATTTTTAGTGTTAGAATACAACCTTACACATAAAGATTTAGAAAAACTATATCACCACAGTGCCAATATTGGCACAAGTGAATTACTCAATAAGCTTCCTCTAGGAAAAAATGCAGATAAAGAAATCCAAAGTATCAAAAACCCTATTGTAATTACTGCATTATTTGAAATCAGAAAGCTAGTAAACGAAATCATTCAAAATTATGGAAAGCCTGATAAAATAAAAATAGAACTGGCTCGTGATTTAAAAATATCTAAAACAAAACGTAGTGATATTAGAAGCGAACAAAAACGCCTAGAAAAGAAAAACGACAAGATTAAAGAAGAGTTAGATAAGTTAAACCAAAGGCATACACACGACAATATCCTGCTATACAACCTATGGGGAGAATGTAATAGAACTTGTCCATACACCAATAAACCTATCACCGTCAAACAATTATTTACGGGTGAGGTACAAATAGAACATATCATACCTTGGAGTAAATCCCTTAACGATAGTTTTATGAACAAAACACTGTGTTTTGCTGATGAAAATAGAGCCAAAGGAAATCAAACACCCTATGAGTTTTATAAAAAACAAGGTGATGAAAAATGGGAAGCAGTGAAACTGCAAGCCTTATCTTGTTTCAAAAACAAAACAGACTATCCTAATGCTTATGCCAAGTTCAAACAATTTATTAAAGCAAAGTATGATGATGACTTTACAAGCCGACAGCTTAATGATACTCGATATATCAGTAAAAAAGCGAAAGAATACCTAAGCCAATTGGTAGGAGAAAATAGCATAGACGTATCCCCTGGACAGGCTACGGCAAAACTAAGACACCACTGGGGCTTAAACTCAATATTGAATGACGAAAACAAAAAAAGTAGAGATGACCATAGGCATCATGCTATAGATGCTTTAGTGGTGGCTTGTACAAGTCGCTCCCACCTACAAGAGCTTAGCAAATGGAACAGGTATGATAGAAATGTAGCACTAAAAAACTTCCCAATGCCTTGGTCTACTTTCTTTGAAGATGCTAATAACACTACTCAAAAGATACTAGTGTCTCACAAAATAAGTAATAATGTATTGACCACAAGACTAGTAACAGTTGAGAAAAATGGCGAAACCTATACCAACCAAAGTATAGCCGCAAGAGGACAATTACACAAAGAAACCGTTTATGGTAAAAGAACTGCCCCTAACAGCGAAGAAGCCTACCATGTACGAAAAGTACTAACTGCATTGACAGAAGCGGAAATACCAAAAATAGTAGATGACAGAATACGAGCTCTAGTTTATGAAAGAATTAAAGACAACGGTTTAGAAAAAGACCCTAAAAACAATAAAGTACTCACTAAAGAGAAGAAAGACAAAGACGTATTCAAAATAATATTTAACGAACCACTGTACCTCCCTAATAAAAATGGCAACCCTGTACCTATCAAAAAAGTGCGACTCAAAAAGGACTTTGGGAATGCAGAACCACTAAAAGGGAAAGAAATAAACCAATGGGTTGATTTGAGAAATAATCACCATGTACTCATCTACAAAGACGAAGAAGGGAAACTCAAAGAAGATGTAGTCACTTTTTGGACGGCTGTAGAAAGAAAAAGACAAGGACAAAACCTGATACAACTCCCCCCAAAGGACAGTAACGGAACAATCATAACAACACTACAAATTAATGATATGTTTTTGTTAGGCTTGAATGAAAAGGATTTAGATTGGGACAATTTGAATTACACAAAAATTCACCAACATTTGTATAGAGTGCAGAAATTTACAGCAGGAGATTATTATTTCAGAAAACACATTGAGAGTAGTTTAGATGGCAAGTTAGGTGTTTCTTATCAATACATAAAAGGATTTGGCACAGGTAAAACAGGCTGGAAAACTTTTAATCCCATAAAGGTACAAGTCTCTGTCTCAGGAAAGATTAAAATAAAACAGTAAGCTATAATTAACACGTATTAGCAATTGAAATATCTTCTCTTTTACCTCATGGTACAACTTATCTTTGTTATAGTAGTTTAATTTATTTTGTCTTAATTTTAGATTAAAAAAGAACTTTACCCTTTATCATCTAATAAAAATGTAATTTACCCTTACAAAACTACTATTACCCCGTGGATAATGAAAAAAATAGGAATCACATGGCTTGAAGAGGTATTGAACATACAGGGCTTTGAACTAAC